>Ga0210384_10000027_pt1 | contig 234314 bp, 194 predicted proteins | sample IncBWH2MmetaG_FD_160574 | JGI IMG/M metagenome (GOLD analysis project Ga0210384, IMG submission 160574) | Forest soil microbial communities from Barre Woods Harvard Forest LTER site, Petersham, Massachusetts, United States - Inc-BW-H-2-M | ecosystem: Environmental > Terrestrial > Soil >... | reverse complement strand
GCAAGTTGCTTTCCGGCCAGTAGAGAGCCAACACTGGTTTTTGAGGGGGGTGGGGGGGGGTTACTAAGTAACCTCTGAGCGGTGCTGTTTGGGAAAAGGGGGGTGGGGTATTACTCGAGTAATGAATCCGGCAGAGGCAGAAAAATCCCGTCGCCCGCCCTGGAGCCAGGAAGGCATCGGTCAAGTTTTCAAAGACCGCAGGGCAAACGCCCAAATCGATCATGCCAAGCAATTGCACAGAAGGCAAGGATTTGATATCAGAGTTCAATTTTTTGATTGCTTACAAAAGAAAAATTGCCGTCATGCATCAGGCATTAAACTTCTGATGGGCCTTTTCCAATTCATCTACGCGGAAACACGTAACGTTTGCTTCATATTCCTCAATATCTCTTACGCTCAGCGGTCCTCTTGCAGACACGACGGTATAACCCAGGTCTTCAACCCGCTTGACCGCTTTGCCCAAAGCCCTGGCCACTGAGATGACCAGACTCTTATCCTCACAAACAACCATGTAATGATTCTGCATGCTCAGCAGTTCCATATGACTTGTCTATAGCAGAAGCCGTTCTTGTTGACAAGCGTCATCATGGCAATACATTGTGGAAATTTCCGTTTTGGCTTTTGGTGCAATTTTGGAATGTTGGAGTTGGAAGTCGGGACTGGTCGCACCCCCGCTTAAGAAGTGCTATAGCTGCTTTATATTTGGTTTGGATGACGCAGGGAATGCAGAGGTTTTTGACGCTTGCGCAAATAATATCCGATTAGCAAGAAACCGGGGCTGAAGCCCAAAACTCTGAAACCTTTACCCTCCGGCTAAAGCCGGGGCTTCCCACCGGGCGACGCAAGCGGCGCGATAAAAGCTGGCATTTGTTAGGGTCCTGATAAACAAACTACTGCAGTTGGCTTCGGCCCATCAGGTATTCATCCACTGCTTTTGCGGCGTTGCGGCCTTCGGCGATTGCCCACACTACCAGCGACTGGCCGCGGCGCATGTCGCCCGCAGCAAAGATACCGGGCACTGAACTCATGTAGTTTGCTTTTGTGGCCACGTTGCCGCGAGAATCCAACTCAAGGCCAAACTGTTCGATCATGCCGGACTTTACCGGACCGGTGAAACCGAGCGCCAGCAGAACCAGTTCGGCATCCACGCTGAAGTCGGTGCCGGGCATGGGCTCAAACTTCGGCGGCGCCCCCACGCGCACGGCGTGCAGCTTCTTTACCTGGCCGTTTTCGCCGGTGAAGCTGGTGGTTGCCACCGCCCAATCGCGCAGGCCGCCCTCTTCATGCGAGCTTTCACTGCGCAGTTGCAGCGGCCACAGGGGCCAGGGCGTGCTGGAGGCGCGTTCGGCCGGCGGTGTAGGCATGATCTCAAACTGCTTGATGGACTTTGCTTTTTGCCGGTGGCTTGTGCCCAGGCAGTCTGCACCCGTGTCGCCGCCACCGATGATGATGACATGCTTGCCGGTGGCGAGAATCTGGTTGGGTACATTGTCGCCTGCGTTGCGCTTGTTCTGCTGCGGCAGGAACTCCATGGCAAAATGGATTCCCTTGAGCTCGCGGCCCGGCACGTTCAGGTCGCGCGGATTCTCAGCGCCGCCGGTCAGCAGGATTGCGTCAAATTCCTTGCGCAGGTCGGCGGCGGGAATATCGCCACCCACGTGGGCCTTTGTCTGGAAGCGCACGCCCTCGGCCGCCATCTGTTCCAGCCGCCGGTCAACGATATGCTTTTCCATTTTGAAATCAGGAATGCCATAGCGCAGCAGGCCGCCAATGCGGTCTGCCTTCTCGAAAACCGTGACCCAGTGGCCGGCACGGTTCAGTTGCTGCGCCGCGGCCAGGCCTGCGGGGCCTGAGCCGACAATGGCCACCCGCTTTTCGGTACGGTTCTCGGGCGGCTCGGGCTTGATCCAGCCTTCCTGCCAGGCACGTTCGACGATGGTTTTTTCGATTACTTTGATCGTGACCGCCGGCTCATTGATGCCCAGCACGCAGGCGGCTTCGCAGGGCGCGGGGCAGATGCGTCCGGTGAATTCAGGAAAATTATTGGTGGAGTGCAGCACGCGGATGGCCTCCTGCCAGTGGCCGCGATAGGCAAGGTCATTCCAATCGGGAATGATGTTGCTCACCGGACAGCCGGTGTGGCAGAAAGGAATGCCGCAATCCATGCAACGGGCGGCCTGGGTACGCACCTTATCTTCTGGAAAAGGCTGATAGACCTCAAAGTAGTCGTTCACGCGCTCCTCAACGGAGCGGCGGACCGGAACCTCACGCGTATATTCCTTGAAACCTGTGACTTTACCCACCGCTTACCTGCCCCCTCACCTGTTGATCAGCTTCAACTTTGGCTGCCTCGGCAACAACAACCTCCACTGCCGGAACCCTGGGTATTCCGAGAACGCGCTTGTATTCGTGGGGAAATACCTGGATGAATTTTGAAAGCATATCGTCCCAGTGATCGAGAATCCACTTTGCCTGTGGGCTGCCGGTATACTCGCTGTGGCGCACGATGAGCTGGTACAAAATTTCGACGTCTTTGGCGTTTGTTACCGGCGCGAGGTCCACCTCAGCCCGATTGCAACGCAAGGCGGCAAAATCCTGGGCACGATCCAGAACGTAGGCGATTCCGCCGGTCATGCCGGCGGCAAAGTTCCGCCCGGTGCGTCCGAGCACGACGACTAACCCGTTCGTCATGTACTCGCAACCATGGTCGCCCACGCCCTCAACCACGGCGGTAGCGCCCGAGTTGCGGACGGCAAAGCGCTCGCCCGCCATACCACCGAAGTAAGCTTCGCCGCTGGTCGCGCCGTAGAGACAGACGTTGCCGACCAGAATATTTTCCTCGGGTACGAACTCGGATTTGCGCGGATGGCGGATGATCAGCCTGCCGCCCGAGAGGCCTTTGCCAACGTAGTCGTTGGCATCGCCCTCGAGGGCCAGAGTGACTCCTTTGGCCAGAAACGCGCCAAAGCTCTGCCCGGCGCAACCGGTGAAGTCCACGCGAATGGTATCTTCAGGCAGGCCTGCCGAACCGTAGCGTCGCGCAATTTCTCCGCTGAGCATGGTTCCCACGGTGCGGTGAATGTTGCGTATGGGCATGCTGAGCACAACCGGCGTGCGATTCTCAATGGCCTCTTGCGTCATCTCAATCAATTTGCAGTCGAGCGCCTTGCCGAGCGCGTGGTCCTGCGCCTGCAGGCTGCGGCGGCCTACATGGCTGGGGACCGGGGGATCGTAAAGAATAGAAGATAAATCGATTCCCGCGGCCTTCCAGTGGGTCACGTCTTTGCGTTGAACCAGGCAATCGACCCGGCCAACCATCTCGTTGACGGTGCGGAAGCCGAGCTCCGCCATGATTCTGCGCAGGTCTTCGGCAACGAAGAAAAAGAAATTGATCACGTTTTCGGGCGTGCCGTGGAATTTTTTGCGCAGTTCCGGGTCCTGTGTGGCCACGCCGACCGGGCAAGTATTCAGATGGCACTTGCGCATCATGATGCAGCCCATGGAGATGAGAGGCGCAGTGGAGAAGCCGAACTCCTCGGCTCCGAGCAGCGCGGCAATGGCTACGTCGCGTCCGGTCTGGAGTTTGCCATCGGCCTGCAACCGCACACGGCTGCGCAGGTCGTTGAGCACCAGAACCTGCTGCGTCTCCGAGAGTCCGAGCTCCCAGGGAATGCCGGCGTGGCGAATCGAGCTGATGGGCGAAGCGCCCGTGCCGCCGTCGTAACCGCTGATCAGAATGACGTCTGCCTTGGCCTTGGCCACGCCCGCGGCCACCGTTCCTACTCCAACCTCGGCGACGAGCTTCACCGAAATGCGCGCCTTGGGGTTGGCGTTCTTGAGGTCGTGGATGAGCTGCGACAGGTCTTCAATTGAATAAATATCGTGATGCGGAGGCGGCGAGATCAATCCCACTCCGGGAATCGAGTGCCGCACGCGCGCGATGACTTCATCCACTTTATGACCCGGCAACTGTCCGCCTTCGCCGGGCTTGGCGCCCTGCGCGATCTTGATCTGCAGGTCGTCGGCGTTCACCAGGTAGTTCGTAGTGACACCGAAGCGGGCCGAGGCCACCTGCTTGATGGCGCTGCGCCGCAGATCTCCGTTGGCATCGGGGATGAATCGGGCTTCGTCTTCGCCGCCCTCGCCGGTGTTGGATTTGCCGCCGATGCGGTTCATGGCAATCGCCAGCGTCTCATGCGCCTCTTTGCTGATGGAACCGAAAGACATCGCGCCCGTGGCAAAGCGCTTCACGATCTCTGAGGCGGGCTCAACGTCGTTCAACGGAATAGGATCGCCGGCCGGCTTCAAATCGAGCATGCCGCGCAACATCAGGAAGTCGCGGTTCTGCTGGTTCACGATGTTCGCGAATTCCTGGAAGGTCTCGAACTTTGACTCCTGCACCGCGTGTTGCAGCTTGCTGACGGTCAATGGGTTCAGAAGATGACGTTCACCACGCACGCGGTATTGATACTCGCCGCCCACGCGGAGTTCGGTCTCCGAGTCGCTGCGCGGCTGCATGGCAAACTGATGTTTCATGAGCGCTTCACGCGCCAGCACGGCCATGCTGACGCCCTCGATTCTTGACGCCGTGCCGGTAAAGTAGCGTTCCACCAGCGACCGGTTCAGGCCGATGGCCTCGAAGATCTGCGCGCCCTGGTAGCTCTGCAGGGTCGAGATTCCCATTTTGGAGAAAGTCTTCAGCAGTCCCTTGTCAATCGCCTTCATGTAGTTCTTGAAGACCTTGTCCCAGGTGGAATCTGCCGGGAACGAGCCGTCTTTGAAGATGTCTTCCAGGGTTTCGATGGCGAGATACGGGTTCACAGCGCTGGCTCCGTAACCGAGCAGCAGCGCAAAATGCATGACCTCGCGGGGCTCGCCGGATTCCACGATCAGCGCCACCTGGTTGCGCGTCTTTTCGCGGACCAGATGGTTGTGCACCGCCGAGAGCGCCAGCAGGCTGGGGATGGGAGCATGTTCTTCATCCACGCCGCGGTCCGAGAGAATGAGCAGGGTATAGCCCGACTTGATGGCCAGCGAAGCGCGGCGGCAAAGCGAATCGATAGACTTGGCCAGCTCTTCTTCTCCGCCTTCTACGCGAAACAGCGTTGGCAAGGTGGTGGCCAGGAAGTCGCCCCAGCTTACGCGGCGCAGCTTTTCCAGTCGCCAATTGGAGATAATGGGATGCCGCAGCTTCAGCGTGTGACAATTTTTCGCCTTCTCGTCGAGGATGTTTCCCTCAGAGCCGATGTAGCTGCTCAGTGACATCACCAGGTCTTCCCGAATGGGATCGATCGCCGGATTGGTCACCTGGGCGAAGGTCTGCTTGAAGTAGTTGAACAGCAACTGCGGTATATCAGACAGACAGGCCAGCGGTGTGTCTGTGCCCATGGACCCGATCGGCTCCTCAGCCTTCAAGGCCGCGGGATGCAGGATGGTCTTGAGGTCTTCATCTGTATAGCCAAAGGCGCGCTGTCGCGTGAGCAAGGTCCCATGATCCAGCGAGTGCACGTGCCGCGGACTGGGAAGATGATCGAGGGTGATCTGGTTTTCCTTGATCCATTGGGCGTAAGGCTGCCGCGCGGCAAGCTGTGTCTTCATTTCCTCGTCGGAAATCAGGCGCTTGCCTTCGGTATCAACCAGCAGCATGCGTCCGGGTGCGAGCCGCCCTTTCATGCGAATCTCTTCAGGCTTGATGGGCAGCACACCGGACTCAGATGCCATGACGACCAGGCCGTCATGCGTCACCAGGTAGCGGCCCGGCCTCAGCCCGTTGCGGTCAAGCTTGGCGCCGATAATGCGGCCATCGGTGAATGCCACCGCAGCCGGTCCATCCCACGGCTCCATCAGCGAGGCATGGTATTCGTAAAATGCTTTCACGTCTTCCGGCATGGTGCCGTCGCGCTCCCAGGCTTCGGGAATCAGCATCGCCATCACATGCGGCAGGGTGCGTCCTGACAATGTAAGAAGCTCAACCGCGTTGTCGAGCATGGCCGAGTCGCTGCCGCCGGGGGTAATGATGGGGAACAGCTTCTTCATGTCATCGCCAAACAAAGGCGAGGCGAGCACAGATTGCCGGGCATACATCCAGTTCGCGTTTCCACGCAACGTGTTGATCTCGCCGTTGTGACAGACATAGCGATAGGGATGGGCCAGTTGCCAGCTCGGAAATGTATTCGTAGAAAAGCGCTGGTGTATCAGGCACAGCGCGCTGGTGACATCGGCATTCGAGAGTTCGGTGTAGAAGTGCGTGATCTGCGGCGCCAGCAGCAACCCTTTATAGACAATGGTGCGCGAAGATAGAGAAGGCACGTAGAAGAACTCTTTTTCGCTCAGGTCAGACTCGGCAACCGCGGCCTCGGCGCGCTTGCGGACCACATAAAGTTTGCGTTCCAGCGCATCCTGGTCCATTCCAGCGGCGCGGCGCACAAAGATCTGCTCTATATAAGGTTGCGAATTGCGAGCCACACGGCCGATCATGCTGCCATCAATGGGCGTGTCGCGCCAGCCCAGCACGGTGAGCCCTTCTTCTTTGGCAATCCTTTCGAGAATGCCGGCGCACAACATGCGCTCCTGCGGATCGACGGGAAGAAATATCATTCCCACGCCGTACTCGCCAACCGCGGGCAGAGTGAAGCCAAGACGCGCGCATTCGCGGGCGAAGAAAGTATGCGGAATCTGAATGAGAATGCCGGCGCCATCGCCTGTTTCCGGATCGCAGCCGCAAGCGCCGCGATGGGTGAGGTTGATCAGCACCTGGATGCCCTTCAACACAATGTCGTGAGACTTCTGGCCATCGATGTTGGCAACGAACCCGATACCGCAGGCGTCGTGCTCGTGCCGCGGGCAGTACAATCCCTGCGCCTCTGGCACTTTCAACAGGGGATAGTGCAGCTTGGTTTTATTCTCAATGCTCATGTTCAATCTTCAATTTCAAGATTAGACAAAAACGACAAGCAAGTGGCCGCAATTTCTTCGGCACTCCGCTTGTCTCATTAACCTCGGAATTGCCCTTCAGATGGTTATTTAAAGAGTAACCGCCCTGGCTGTTCCGCCTGTAAAGATTATATGACGGACTGGGGATTCTAGAGCACTTACTTCATCAAACACTAAGTTCCAGCGGCTCAGCGTCTTACGACCTGGAACTGGTAGTCTTCTACTTCTTCAAAATCGCCGTTGGCCGCTTTGCCCTGGAGTTTGACCAAATAATCGCCACTGCGCAGAATAGAGGAGGTCATTCTTACAATGACGATTCTGCTTTTCTGCGCTCCCGCATGGCTTTTCAATTCACTGTGGTTCCCCCAGATTTGCCGTCCATTCGCATCATTAAGAAAGGCGCGATAACTGCTGTATTCATCATGATCAAGATAGAGGTGAACCTGTACCAAGGGCGCGCCGGAAGTAATCACGATTTTGTGGGTATCCCCGCCGCTCCGGTTGCTGCCCGGCATTAAGAATAAGGAGATAATCCTGGGGCTGGGCATTTGCTGCGCGACAGTATTGGGGTGCAGCATGGTCTCGAGCTGAAGAAGTTCCTGGTGAAGATTCTGCTCCTGGTATTGGAATTCTGCCTGCCGCGCACTCATAGAATCAATCTCATAGCGCAACCGGCGGTCCACAACCAGGAGGCACGAGACGCCCGCTATGGCGAATGCAAGCAGCGACATCCATGCCAATCGCCTGGGCCAGGGTTGGAAAAAGAGGAACGCAGGTGCGGAACTTGGTTTTGCGGCGGCAACACGCGGCTTCGCGGCAGAAATGTGCTCCGCCAGCAACCTGGAAAATTCCAGGTTGGCCCGCCTGGCTGGAGAAACCAGATAGCCCTTTTCGAACTGATGTCGTTGGGCCTGTGAAAGCTCGCCCTGTATAAACGAATCCAGCAAATCGTTTTCCAGGGCACATGTCTCTTCAAACAAATTATCGTCGGCAAAACACTGCTCTTCGAATTCCACCGCGTTCCGCTCCGGCAGTTCTCCCAGCAAGTATTGCAGCGCCTTCTCTCGTTGACTATGGGCCATCAGGCTCCCCCCTTCCGCCTGTGGGCAAGAACTGGCTGGTGAGCCAGTCGTTTCTGCCCTCTTGCTGATTTCCGATTTCCGGCTGCACTTGGTCCACAGCTTGCGCCGGGCGTGGCCGGATTATTGGAATTGTGCGCCACCCTAAAACGGGGGAACGTCACCAAGCAACGCAATGTGCATCAGCCTTCCCTCATCTCCTATACTCGAAATTTCTCCTCAATGTGAAATCAGCGTACCGGAGCTAGAGAATCTGTCCGCTTTCCGCCCTGACGTTCTGGAAGGCATCACGATTCTACCGCTCTATTAAGAAGTGCTATTTTGGAAGAAAGTATTAGAGATTTATTTTTCAGTTACCACTGGCCTTGCAGGACAAACCCGGCCCAGTAATATGGCGAACTCCAGCGCTTTTGCTTCCACATCCCCATTTGCGCTTTTTGCAGCGCCGCCGCCGGGGGTAGATGGTCCTTGAAGATCCCTTTGTAGAACCTTCCCATCAGCTCTGCTGTGCCGGCGTCATCTACCTTCCACAAACTGGCCAGCACACGGCTCGCCCCGGCATACATGAAACCCCGGGTAATCCCCACCAGCCCTTCGCCTTTAAGGCGCCAGTTTTTCTCGTATCGCCAAAGCTTGCCGGTAATAATCTTCCGCTTCAATCAGATCCCCGCGTAGCTCGACGACTCTGCCACGTTCGTTGATCATCGCCGCAGTTGCGAGATTTTCCGTGCTCACTTTGCGGCTTTCTGCGATTGCCTGTTGATAATATTTTTCGGCGTTACTCCCATCATTTCGTTTTTGGCAGGTAACGGCCCATGCCCGCAGCAACTGGGCGACAATAACAGATCCGGCCCCTCCTGCCTGTTGAACGGCATCTTGAATCAGCTTCCCCCCAGGGACAAATTCATTGAGATTTAACTCACAATTAACACCTTCTCAACACCGCTTGATTAGTTTTCTGACGTAAGCCTGTTGTCTCTTCGAAGTCCAAATTCACCTTAACCTAAGTCCAACTCCATTCGAATGAGGTATGAGATGAAGATTCCCCAGCTTCTGAAAAATGTTTTCGCGCTGGCTTTCCTGGCGTCAGCATCGCTGAACCTGAAGGCGGCTGAACCTCTGCCCACGGGAAAATCTATTACCCCTGAAGCGGCCAAAGGTTCGATTTTCCAACCCTTGAACCCGGGTCTTGCGGCGCCGTTTGCCAATTTTGTGGCTGACCATGCGGTCACCACCGCCCCAAGTCCGGATGGCAACACTTTGCTGATCCTGACGAGCGGGTACAACCGCAATAACGATTCCACCGGCTCGCAGGTCGATGCCGCTTCCAACGAATACGTTTTCGTTTACGACATTTCAGTCCAACCTCCGGTCAAGAAACAGGTGGTGCAGGTGCCTAACACCTTTGACGGAATTGTGTGGAACCCCAACGGCACAGAGTTCTACGTCACCGGCGGCAGCGATGACAATATTCACGTCTTCGATCTGAAAGCAGGCGCGTGGAGCGAATCGTTGCCGGCAATCCAACTCGGCCACGGTGCATCAACCGATGGCCTGGTTGGAACCGGGGCAGCCGGAATTGCCATTACCCAGGATGGAAGCCGCCTGATTGTTGCCAACTATGAAAATGATTCCATCAGCATCGTAAGCACACAAACGCGCACCAAGCTCAACGAACTTGATCTGCGCCCGGGCAAGAACAACCCGGCTGATGCCGGCGTCGCCGGCGGTGAGTTCCCTTTCTGGGTGGCGATCAAAGGCAACGACACTGCTTATGTCTCCAGCATCCGCGACCGGGAAATTGTTGTGGTCAACATCGCTACCTCTTCGCCCACCATCACGACGCGCATTCCGGTAAAAGGGCAGCCGCTCAAGATGATTCTCAATAAAGCCGAGAGCACTTTGTTCGCCGTGCTCGACGCCACCGATAAAGTGGCCGTTATCAACACCAGCACAAGCCACGTGTGGGCATACTTGAGCGTGACTGCGCCAAAAAACGTTTTTGCGAATGAAGCTGATTTCAAAGGGGCCAATCCTACCAGTCTGGCGCTTTCGCCCGATGAGAAAACTCTTTACGTCACCAATGGCGGCACAAACTCGCTGGCGGTAATCCGTCTGGATGAAGATGGCGATGGCGACCTCGACGGTCAGATCGTCGGCTTGATCCCCACTGGGTGGTATCCCAATTCGGTGAGTCTAAGCAGGAATGGCGGAATTCTTTACGTCGTAAACGGCAAGAGCAACACCGGACCGGTGGCGGATGCTTGCCGCAACACGCCTTCCATTGCTCCCGGCTCGGAGAATGCCTGCAACGCCAGCAATGAATATGTCTGGCAGCGCACCAAGGCAGGCTTCCTCACTCTGCCTGTTCCCAAAGGCGACGAGCTTGAAGATCTGACCGAACAAGTGGCCAGGAATAACAACTTTGGTCCCGCTGAAGCGCATGAGGGCGCAGAGTTGTTCGCTGGGCTGCGCAAAAGCATCAAGCACGTGATCTACATCGTGAAAGAAAACCGCACCTATGACCAGATTCTCGGCGATCTGGAAAAAGGCAACGGCGATCCTGCGATTGTTGTATTTCCCGAGCCCATTACTCCAAACTTTCATCAAATTGCCCGCCAGTTTGTCGACCTCGATAATTTCTACGACAGCGGCGAGGTCTCGGGCGACGGATGGAACTGGAGCACCTCGGCCCAGGCTGCGGATTCCATCGAAAAAACTGAACCTATCAACTACGCCGGCCGCGGTTTGAATTACGACTATGAGGGCACGAACCGTAACATCAACGTTGGGTTTGCCACTCTGGCGGAGAGAAAAGCAGCTCTTCCGCTCACGCCGAACGATCCGGACCTTCTGCCGGGAACGGCCGACGTTTCCGCACCCGATGGACCTGATGGGGAAACCGGCGCAGGTTATCTCTGGGATGCCGCCCTGCGCGCTCATCGCAGCGTGCGCAACTACGGTTTCTTTGTTGACCTGGCGCGATACTCTATTCCAGCCAGCAACCCGGCCTTTATTCCACCAACGTTGCGCGATCCTTTTGCTCCGACGGGAACACCCTTCACCCCGAGCGCAAGCGGGACGCCGGTGCAGGTGGCCTTCGCAACCAAAGCCGCATTGCTGCCCATCACCGATTCTTACTACCGCGGATACGACAACAAATTCCCTGACTTCTGGCGGTTCAAGGAGTGGGAACGCGAGTTCGATTTGTTCGTGAAGAACCGCAACCTGCCCGCACTTGAGCTAGTACGCTTCCCGCATGACCATTTCGGCAACTTCACCACTGCCGTGGATGGAGTGAATACTCCCACTCTCCAGATTGCCGACAACGACTACGCCGTGGGCAAGCTGGTGGAGAAAATTTCCAACAGCATTTATCGCGACAGCACCGTCATCTTCGTGATCGAGGACGACTCGCAAGACGGCCCCGACCACGTGGACGCGCACCGCAGCAACATCTATATCGCCGGGGCGCACGTGAAGCAGGATGCGGTGATCTCGGAACGTTACACCACGGTAAACGTGTTGCGCACGATCGAAGAGTTGCTCGGAGTCAAACCCCTGGGCATCAACGATGGGCTGGAAGAGCCGCTAAGCGACGTTTTCCAGGCGCACGCTGAACCCTGGGCATACTCCGCCATCGTTCCCGATGTCTTGCGCAGCACCGCCCTGCCGCTTCCTCCGGCCAATGCCAGCGTCAAGCAAGCCTCGTTGCTTTCATTCCCCATGCACGATGCGAATTACTGGGAAGAGAAGACGCGTGGCATGGACTTCAGCGTGGAAGACCACCTCGACACTGCCCGCTTTAACCGGGTGCTGTGGCAGGGATTGATGGGCGATTCAACTCCCTATCCCTCTCGCAGCGGAGCGGATTTGCGGCAGAACCGCAAGAGCCTGCTGGAGCAGTTCAAGAACAAATCCAGCCATGCTCCGGCAGCAACTTCCGGCGGTAACTAGGGTTGTAGAACTGTGTATATTAGGGAGGGCCGGCCATCGGCCCTCCTGTTTCTGCTCTGCGCCGGCTCCGTGGCGCATTCGTTTCCCGAGGCAAGATGCAAAAAATATTACATAACGTCCGCTTTTCAGAGAAAATGAACTGCGTCTCTGTTTATGGATTTCTCGCTATCTTCTCTCTTCTCTTATTACTCACTCCCCTCGCGCAGGCCCAGGTGGACCGCGCAGGGCTGAATGGAACCATAACCGACCCCTCAGGACGCATACTGCCCAAGGTCCATGTCACCGCGCTGTTGGATGCCACCGGACTTCGGCGCGAAGCGGTCTCTTCCCAAAATGGTTCTTATGATATTCCAGAATTGCCGGTCGGAACCTATACCATCACCTTCGATCACGAAGGCTTCGAGCCACTGAGTATCGGCAATGTCATCCAGGCGGTGGGTGAAACCCGGACCCTGAACGTGACGTTGAAGGTTGCTGGAACCAGCGAGCAGGTAGATGTTTCAGGAAGTGCCGTCGAACTCGATCAAACCGCCAATTCTCTTGGCGCCCGCATTGAACGAGAGCAGATCGAGACGCTTCCCCTAAATGGGCGCAATTGGGCGACCCTCACCGCGCTGGTTCCAGGAGCTATTGATGCAGGCGGCAGCAACCAGAGAACCATTCGCTTTGCCGGCCGTGGATTAGACGATAACAATTTCACCTCTGACGGCATTGACGCCACCAACATCGTCAATCAGGCGCAGCAGCCCTTCGTTCGCCTGGCAATCCCAACAGATACGATTCAGGAGTTCCGCATCGAGTCCATGCTGTTTACCGCGGAATCAGGCAGCACTCCCGGAGGCCAGGTCGCCGTGGCGACTGCCTCGGGAAGCAATCAGCTTCACGGCGATGTTTTTGAGTTCCTGCGTAACGACGTCTTCGATGCCCGCAATCCCTTCGATCGCGGCCCTGAGAAGCCGCCGTTTCGTTTGAATCAATTCGGCGCCAGCGTAGGCGGGCCGATCATCCGTGATAAAACTTTTTTCTATGCCAGCTATGAAGGCATCCGTCAAACATTGGGACAAACCCTGACAGGCTTTGTCCCTACCGATACCTTTCGCGCCCAGGTCGTGGCGCAGTCTCCTGCACTCGCGTCCATTATCAATGCTTACCCTGAAGGGCAGACGCAGATCAGCCAGCGTATTGCGCAATTTTCAGGAACAGGACAGCAGTTGGACCGCGAAAACTCCGGCATGATACGGCTCGATCAACATTTCACCGATAAAACCACGGCCTTCCTGCGCTTCAACATAGATGCGGCCGTGAGCAGCGTGCCGCTGGGAACTCTGAACGATCGCCAGGACACTGACTCACGTCCGGTGAACGCCGTCATGGAGTTTCTGCACATTTTCTCGCCCACGCTGGTGAACGAAGCCAAGGTCGGCTTCAACCGTGGAACGGTCGTCGCCACCAACCTCAATCACAATGGGCTGCCTTTTTCGGTCTCGGTCCCCGGTTTTACCACGCAGAACAATAATCAGGCCAGAATCGGGGTTGGGAATTCGTTTTCCTGGATCGACAACATTACCTGGGTGAAAGACAAGCACGTCATCAAGGCCGGAGCGGAGATTCGCCGCATACAACTTCAGCAGGGGAACACGGCCAGCGGCTCAATCTCGTTCCTCTCGCCAGATGCCTTCGCCGGCAACCAGGTCAACGCAGCCAGCTTCGCTGCTGCCCTGCCGGTGAACGGCCTGCGCAAGACGGAATTCTACGGCTTCATTGAAGACGAATATAAGTTAAAGCCGAATTTCACCTTGAACCTGGGCGTGCGCTACAGCTTCTTCAATCGCTTTCATGAAGTGTTGAACCGCGCCGTTCCCTTTGATTTTGCGACTTGCGGTGCGCAGGGCTTTTGCGAAGCTGGGGCTGAGTTCAGCCGTCCGAATCTGGCAGACGTTGACCCTCGGGTTGCATTTGCCTGGGCTCCGAGCGCGCTCGGCGGCAAGACCGTTCTGCGCAGCGGTTTTGGCATCTACCACGGCGATGGCCAGTTGGATGACCAGAATCTTCCTATATCGAACGAAGTACAACGCTTCTCGCTCTCCCAAAGAACAATTTCCGGTTTGGATTTTCCTGTCGATCCCTTCCTGGCCAACACAACGGGAATCGTCTCGCCGCGCGACATGGACCGCCGCCGCAAAGACATGTATGTCACGCAGTGGGGCGCCTCCGTTCAGCAGGCGCTGCCGCAAGAGCTGGTGGCAACCGTCTCTTATATCGGAAGCAAAGGCACGCACCTGTTGACCACATCTTTTATCAACACCATTGACCCGGCAACTGGAACACGGCAGTTTCCCGGCTTCGGCCAGGTGGAGTTTCGCGGAAACGAAAACAACAGCTCCTTTGAGGCCCTGCAGACCTCGTTGCAGCGCTCATTCAGGCATGGCCTGCTGTTTTCGCTGAATTATTTGTGGTCGCACGAGATTGACGATGGCTCTCTCGGCGGTGGCGACTCCGACTTCCCGCAGAACGCCGAATGCCGTGTTTGCGAGCGCGCCAGCGGAGACTTTGATGCACGGCACACATTCAACACAAATCTTGTCTACGAGTTGCCCTTTGGATCAGGCAGGCGCTATTTAAGCCAGCCCGGAATTCTTCGTGGGGTATTCGGAGCCTGGGATATCACTTCAATCCTGGCCGGCCGCACAGGTCTCCCAGTGAATGTGACTCTCAGCCGTTCGGGCGCCGCTGTGCCCGATGGAAATACCCAGAATCAGCGCCCGAACCTGGTTCCAGGCGTTTCGCTGAACCCTCCAGGTGGTCCGGCGGAAATAGAGTGGATCAATCCCGCGGCATTTTCTATTCCCGCTTCGGGAACCTTCGGCAACGCGCCGCGCAACCTGGTGCGCGGACCAGTTCTCTGGCAAGCTGACGTTGGCCTTGCCCGCCACTTCGTGCTGAGCGAGCGGCTAGGGCTCGAATTCAGGGCCGAAGCCTTTAACCTTTTCAACCGCGCCCAGCTTGGCGCTCCTCAATCTGATTTCTCGGTGGTGAGCACGGCAGGCCCAGGCGCAGTTCAGTCGAACGGCTTCGGCGCCATCCTTTCGACGGTGAATAAAGGGCCGGTTGGAACTGGCACTCCACGCCAGCTCCAGTTCATGCTGCGCATGAATTTCTAGCCCGAAACAAAAAGGACGGCCTACGTGTCAGCCGTCCCTTTTTTCTCCGTTGACTGCTTTTCGTAATCTCAGAATGTCAGCCTCAGACATTGGCGTTGCGCAGACTCGCCGGCAACTGCTCGCGGATAATCTTCTCCTCTTCCCGAAGGGTAATAAGCGCCATTCTGGTCTCCTGCACCAGCAAGACCGAGCCTGAAGCTAATCCGATGAATCCAATGACGCCGGCTCCCAGGCTGAAGAAGGCGACAACCTCGACGGGAAAGCCGAATCTTGTGAAGGCCAGACTTGCGCCAAATACCGCAACGGTGCTGGCGGCAGCAAACGCGCCCACTGCCGTATAAAAGCAAGTCATTCCACGGACCAGCCTGTCTGCCCGCCGGTCCAGGCGAGTCAACTGGCGCAGATACATCTGGTTCAGCGGATTGTCGCTGCAATCTTTGCGTAGCTCATCTGCAAGCTGCCGGGTACGGTCAACCACCCGCGCCAAGCGGTTGCCGGTTCCCAGCGAGAGCACGGAGGCAGCATTCGTAAATACCGCCGGGGCCGCGATGAAGGTCAGAATCGCCAGCGGACTGTCGCCAATCGGAGAAGCCATAGGTGGCAACATTTTACGCCACGGGGAAATATATAGAGAGCTCAGTGCGGGCCAGCTAGCGAGCAGAGCGCGCCTGGCTGGGTTTATCCAAAACCTCGCGTACCTTCAGCAGCAGAGCTTGCGCGGTAAATGGCTTCTGAATGAAGGCGAAATCAGGCGCCCATTCTTCATCCTGGCTGATAGTCCGGTCAGCGTATCCTGACATCAGGAGCACCCTGATGTCAGGTTGTAAAGAGAGCACGGCAACAGCCAGTTCGGGGCCGCCCATGTACGGCATGACGACGTCTGTAAGTATCAGATCGAAGCGCGCCTGGCGCTGTTCGCAAAGCTGCAGCGCTTCCCGGGAGCCACTGGCGGCGACGACGCTATAGCCGTTTCGGCGCAGGATGTCGCAAACGACCTCGCGCACGCCGTCTTGATCTTCTACCACCAGAACCCTCTCTGAACCTCGTGCCAACCCTTGCGAGACTGAAGCGGGTTTGACCGAGCTGGCTTCTTCCACTTGCGGAAAATAGACGTGAAAAGTGGTGCCTCGGCCGGGTTCGCTGTACACCGAAACATGCCCGCCCGCCTGCTGGGCAATTGCGTACACCGTGGCCAAGCCGAGGCCCGTACCCTCGCCTTGCTCCTTGGTGGTAAAGAACGGCTCAAAAATATGGGCCTGGGTTTCGGCATCCATGCCGCATCCCGTATCGGTGACCGTCAAGCGGACGTAACACCCGGATTGAACCCCGGTCTGCAACCCGGCATATGCGTCGTCTAACGCGGCGTTGGCGGTTTCGAGCGTCAGTTTCCCTCCCTTGGGCATGGCGTCACACGCATTGACAACCAGATTGACGATCACCTGTTCGACCTGGCTGGGGTCGCAGCGCGTCATTCCCAATTTGGGATGGGTATTGATTTCAAGTTCAATGTCCTCGCTGACCAGCCGTTGCAGCATCTTCCACAGGTCGGCCAGCACATCATTCAGGTTCAGGGCGACGGGTTGAAGCACCTGGCGGCGGCTGAATGTTAACAGTTGCCGCGTCAGCGATGAAGCCTTTTGGCCCGCTTTGCGGATGGCTTCCACCTTCTCGCCAAGCGGCTGATCGCCAAGCGATTCCTGCAGTGATTCACTGGAACCGGTAATGATGGTGAGCAGGTTATTGAAGTCGTGGGCAATCCCTCCCGCCAGCCGTCCAATCGCCTCCATCTTCTGCGCCTGAAGAAGCTGTTTCTCCAGCCGCTTTCGTTCGCTGATGTCGGTGGAGAGGCCGCACACGGCGTAGGCCTTCCCGGCATCGTCGAGCAAAGGACCCTTAATGGAGATATACGTATGCGGGCCATCATCGTGCGATATCACCTGCTCAGATTCCATCACCGCGTTCTTGGCAAACACCTCGCGGTCGAAGGCGCGAAATGCGTCGGCCTGCTCCCGGGGAAATAAATCGTAGTCAGTCTTGCCGACCACCGATTCCTGGGTACTGTGAAACAACTCTGCAAAGCGCCGGTTAACGAGCATGTAGCGTCCCACAATATCCTTCACATAGATCACCGCAGTCGAGTTGTCGATAATGGACTGCAACAGGTGCTGGCTTCGCCGCAACTGCTCATTGGTGGCGGTGACCTCCGCCGTGCGCTCGGCCACCTGTTCCTCCAGATGCCCCTGGTAGATTCTCAGCTTGCTGGTGCGGTCATGCAGAAGCCGCTCCAGCTCCCTTTGCCGGACTCTTAACCGCCGAATGCGCCACCGGTATGCGCCCAAGCCCGTAAAAACCGCCAGCAGGGCGCATAGGCTGTAAAACCAGTAGGTCTGATAAAAATGGGGGTGGAAATAAAACTCAAAGGAAGCCCCTGTTGTATTCCAGACTCCGTCGCTGTTTGCGGCGACAACCTGAAACCTGTATCGCCCGGGCGGGATATTGGTGTATTCAGCGGTCCGGCGGGCGCCGGCATCAATCCAGTCGCGGTCATATCCCTCGAGCTTGTATTTGAATGTTACCTTTTCCGGCATCGTGAAACTGAGCCCGGTGTAACGAAGCACCAGGTCGCCTCTTCCCGGGGGCACTTGCGACACGCGATTCAAATCAAGCGCGCGACCATCAATGCTGACGTCTTCTACGTGCACCAGCGGAGGCAATGCGTTGACCGGCAGCTTCTCCGGATCTATCACCGATACACCGGTCGCCGTTGCAAACCACACTCTGCCGTCGCTGGTCTTGTTGGCTGCGGGACTGAAACCTGCCGACATCACCGTGCTGCTCAAACCATGCTCGATGCCATAGGCGACCGAAGTAATGGAATGGATCTTGCCATCGGCAAAATCATTAAGTTGCTGCTTGCTCACATGAAAGACGCCTTTGCTGCAGCCTATCCATAAGTTGTGCCGGTTGTCTTCAACCAGACTGAAGAGCAGTTCGCTATAAAGACCATCATGGGCCGTGTAGTTTGTGAAGTGGCCATCCTTGAGACGGCTCAGGCCCTGGCGAGTGGCGATCCAGAGGGTGTTGTCAGCGTCGAGGTAGAGCGACTGGACGGCTCGATTGACCAGGCCATCTTGTTCCGTATAAACGGTAAATCGGCCATCACGGTACCGGTCCAGGCCTTCCCTGGAGCCGATCCATACGCTCCCATTCTTGTCTTCAAGCAAACCGCGAATCGCGTTCGAAGCGAGGCCGTTTTGTGTCGCATAGGCTGTTATTTTCCCGTTCTGGTATCGCAGGAGTCCATCGAGATCGGTGCCAACCCAGATGGCGCCGGAGCGATCTTCCGCGATGGCCCTGGCGTGCGTTTGTGGGATCACGTTGACGAAATGCGGCGCACACCGCCCCGGAGCGCAATCTTTGAGGACCTGCGATCGAAACAGGCCGGCCTCGGTGCCGACCCACAAGCGCCGCTCTCGATCTTCGGCGAGCGATACAACAATGTTGACAGGCAGGCCGTTTTTGCCGGAGTAATCGGTGAATTTGCCATCGTGAAACGAGTTTAGCCCTTTGAGGCTTCCCAACCAGATCGTACCCTGATGGTCTTGCAGCACCGTGGTGGCGTAATTGTCGTTGAGTCCGTTCTTCGCCGTGTAGCTGATGAATTGGCCCTGGTGAATGCAGGCCAGACCCTGGTCGTGGGAGCCAATCCACAGGTTGTCCTCACGGTCGCGGAACATCGCGGTTGTATACCACGAGGAAACGACGCTCTCCAGGGGAAGCGACGATAGTTTGCCATCTTTATATACTTTGACTCCGTCTTCAGTGCCGATCCAGACATTGCCCTGCCGGTCTCCGTACAGGCGAGGCGCGGGAGATATGCCTTCAGGAAGTGTTATCCGCGACGATTTGCCATCTTTCCAGCGGAACACCCCCGTGGCTGACGAGACCCAGAGCGCTCGCTCGCGGTCACGCCAGATTGCCCTGATGAGACCTGCTTGTTTCGGTTCTTCGGGAACATGCAAGTACATCTTTCCGTCTTTGAACCTGTCGACTGCACCGTTCTTGGCGCCAATCCAGACGTTGTCCTCTTCATCAATGTGCAGCGCCGAGACGGCGTTACTTGCGCGGCCATCCCGGATCGGATAGCTGGTGAAATGTCCGCCCTTGAAGCGGCTCAGGCCGCCGTCTGTGCCGATCCAGATACCGCCTTCGCGGTCTTTGCACAGGGTTGTGACGAAGTCATTCGTCAGGCCATCTTTGGTCGTATAGGTTGTTACCTTGCCATTCTTGAGTCGAACCAATCCAGTGCCATATGTCGCAACCCACAGGCTCGAGTCGTCGCCTTCGACCAGCGCCCAGATTTCACCCTCTCTCAATTGGCGATCGGCGAAGGTAGCAAAACTTGCTCCGTCGAACCGGGAGAGGCCTCCCTTGGTCCCGACCCAGATATAACCGTCTCTGGTTTGCAGAATGGCAAAGACTGTATTTTGCGGCAGGCCCTGCGGCTGCCGCCACACGTTTATGGCATACCATTTGGGCTCGCTGCTGGAGGGGTCGCCCTCGGCTGAGAAAACCTGCCCCGTCGAAAGCAGGAGAAGCGCTGGAAGCACCGCTATGATCCATCGCGTCACTTTACTGATGTTGGCGTATTCCCGAAATAGAAAGACATTCCTGAAGGCGGAAAGTGAAGAGCGTAGCAGTGGGCGCAGTTTTATGGGGAGTACCCCACGCACCTCTCGCAATTGGGAGGAGACTCGCGGCATGTTAGACGATGAGGCACAGGCCCATAGGTTCGCGCGTTCCTGGCTTTTCCAAGCCATAGAGCACCTCGCGTACTAAAGGCCCAACAATCCTGGTCAGTAGAGACTCACGTATTATGAATCCACTACACAAGCGAGTCAACCGAAGTAACGGGGTTGAAATCATGGCATCGATCCAGGCATCGATTGCATCATTAGGCTATAAGTCCGGCTTACCGGCCCTCTATGATCCGCAAACTGAAATCAGGCGAGTACCGGTTGTATTCTCGCAAAAAGAACCCGAAGACCGGCAAGCGGCGCAACCTTGGCACCTTCCACTCTCTGGCGCAGGCCAAGCAGCACGAACGGGCGGTGCAATTTTCAAACGTCGCTGAACCTTAGGCTTGCGGCACGATCCGATCGCCGGCTGACGCAGCGAACAGTGTTGCCGGAGTGAAACCAAAGGCACCGGCCAGCAGGTTCTGCGGGAACGTTGCCTGAACAGTGTTGTACTGCCTTACCGATTCATTGTAGAACTGCCGCGCGTAGGCGATGCGGTTCTCGGTTGAGGCGATCTGTTCCTGCAGTAGCTGGAAGTTCTGTGCAGCCCGCAGGCTGGGATAGTTTTCTGCGCGCACAAACAGATTTCCAATGGCCCCCCCCAGCAGCATCTCCGCGGGGATGCGCGCGCTCAGATCGGGACCCGATGCCATGGCCTGCGAGCGGGCGCGCGTGACTTCTTCCAATGTCCCACGCTCATGATCCATGTAGCCGCGAACCGCCTCGACCAGATTGGGAACCAGATCATGGCGCCGCTTGAGCTGAACATCAATATCGGACCAGGCATTTTGTACGCGGTTGCGCAACCTCACCAAGCGATTGTAGATGGCCGCGACAAAGAATAAAAACAGAACAGAGGCGGCCAGCAATATAAGAATCATTTCAGGCGGCCTCCTTTGTTTTTCATGCGTGCGCATGTCCTAATAAAACAAAAATCCCGTGGATCACGACCAGCCATATTGCAACAATCATAATGTTCAGCATAACCAGCATGGCGATCACTACCAGCATCATGCCCGCCGCTGCCAGCAACAACGGTCCGATGATGAGCCCAAGGACGCTCATGATAATGACCGCGGCTTTCGATTTTTTGCCGTGGGCCTCAGGGCTGTAGCTCGCTCCCATGCGTTCCAACCGCCTCAGGCGCCGCTTCAGCGAAGGATGAAACGACAGAGAGCTCTGCGCTTGCAGTCCGGTTGAGCCCCGCTTGGCCTCATTCTGCCGGCTTTCGCCGCCGAGCGCCTGCAATCGGGCGATGGCGGTTTTGTCACCGCGGCACGCGGCGGCAATATCGGCCGCGATGGGCATATTCGCGGGAACCTGTATGCCCCGGGCGGCTCCCATGGCACGCGCGAAAGCGGCCAAACGCTCTATCGCCTGGGGGTCGCCGCTCATGGCCGCAAGGCGGGTGGCATTCATTTCCATCCGCAGAGCTTTGAAATCATCGGGAGCCGATGCCGACGTGGCGCTTGGGGCCACGCTGGGAGCGCTCTCCACCCAGGCGCGGGCGGCTGTCTGCATCCCCTCCCCGCTCGATCTTGACGCATTAAGGCTACTGTCACCCTTGGGACTTACCACGAACAAATGTGACGCCCAGGCGCCTCCGGGAATATCGGTCGCGGCCTGACTCAGGCGCTTCAAGGCGCGTGCCAGGGCGTCTGGATTGCGCATCAGCGCCACGGCGCTGGCATCGGCCAGGTATCTGCGCGTGCGCCACAGCAGCGCCATGCACGGACCGAGCAATAAGGTAAAAAAGAACCACAGCGTAACTTCCATCGCCATATTGCTGAAAATAATTGGCAGGAACACAAGGAACAGGAAGTTGCGCCACGTCGACTTCTTCGGGTTGTTGACAAAGCGGTCAATGTCGCCGTCTCCCATATCGAGGCATCCGGTCAGCAGGACGGCAACGGTTTCCGCTTCGGCTGACTTGGCGCCAGCGCTCGACGAGCGCATCAGGCCATAGCGCAAGATGCGCCACAGCGTGCCCCGCGACTGCTTCCCGAAAGGGGAATTAATCAGCGTCACCAGCAGGCCGCAGGTCTCAAAGACGCTGGTCACGGTGAAGGCGATGCGCAGGTCGCCGTTGCCAATCGAGCCGATCAGGTGCGCCAGCAGGGCTTCCAGCTCGTCGCGCTGCAGGTCGTCGAGCAGGCGGCGCGAAACCACCAGGCGCGCATCTTGGGGCGACGTGCCGAAGGCGGCGGCGTTGGCGCCGGAAGAATCCACCAGCATCACGTGGGGCACGGGCAGCCCGGCGGCGATGGCCATTTCTTCCACAACGTCGTGGAGCTGCAGCTCCTTGAGGTCCCCCTGGTTGGGTTCGCGGGCATTCAGGCTGGCCAGGGTGCCGCCTACGCCTCCGCGGCGAAAGAGCGCCAGCACTCCCGTCCACAGAATAAAGGTGATTACGATGCCTGGCGCCAGCATCACTACCAGCCCCGCTCCCAAGGTTTGCAGGTCCAGCGTTCCCCGGTGGTTGAGGAAGTAATCGGCAACGCTGTAGGCCAGGCGGCCCAGACTGTTGACTGTTGTCCAAAACTCGGGCGGGAGTGGAGAGAAGTAATTAATAACGTCGGCAGTGGCAAGGGTGAGGGCATAGACCAACGGCGTGAGCACCAGGGTGAGTGGAATGCCCATAATCAGGGCGGCCACGAAACACAGCGCCGACATCCGCCAGGTGGCGCGGCGATTGCGCGATTGCGCCTTATAAAACGCCTCGCGGTCGCGCGGGCCAAGCTGGCGCGCGTCACTGGTGGCATCTGGTTTCGCCGCATCTGGCGCCGAAGTCATGTGCGGAGCTTAGCACCTGGCTTGCGGCGCGGACAAGCCGGGGGAGACTTGAAGTAGTGCTCCCCCTCCCCATTACATCAAAGTAGTGAATGCAGGGTTAAGCTACTGGAAATTCAGCGACATGCGGGCGGAACGAGTGTAGTGCCGAAGTAGTGGGTTGCGTGCCGCCGGGCCGGGAAGCGGAGAGCTGAAAATTGTTCTCGGGGCTGTTGGGGGAGGGGGGGTTACTAAGTAACCTTTTTGGCTTGGGCGGGCGTCTCCCTTTGACTCGGGGAGCCGCGAGATACGCCGCTTTGATGCTTTCAAAGACCGTGGGGCACAGAGCCTTGCATCGATCATGCCAGCAATTTGATAAAAAGCAATGATTTGATACCACTTTGCCCGGACCCAGCGAAGAAACGTGGATTCCATGACAGAATGGTTTGCTTTTCTTACGGTCACGGTACCAGCCGTGGGTCGTGCCGATAAGCTGCTGAAGAATGAACAAAATTCCACTGCCGAAGGCAATGCCGCGCAGCAAAGCGGAGCGTGCATATCTAAGGTTTATCCGCGCGCTGGCCACAAAATGCGAAGACTATGCCGCCGCTACTCCGTCCCCGCAGGACACGTCGCGCTCAGCCACTTGCCGGTCACTATGCCATTCACGTTGATGGTGGCGCCGTTGCCGACCGAAGTGGTCATGCAGCGAGGCCTGAACGTTTTCTTGATCGGCGACGTGCAGCTTGATCCCTCCGCTCCGCCGCAAAGTGCGCGGCTCCGGTCGGGATGACAAAGCTGTAGAACCAATACCCAGTCCAAATCCAGCCCGGTTCGTGGTATAATATTTTTTGCTCTCGCCGCGACTAACATCCTGTATTTACAAGCATTTAGCGCGATTTTGCCACTCAGGGTCCTGACTCTGAAATTAAGCTCTTCGTGTGCTGAAAAGCCGGCGATGTGAGCACTTGAAATCTTTAGATCGATTGACTGAAAAACCGAGAACCGAGAACTGAATCATGGCTGACGATCAAAACCCACAACTCCCTCTTGAACCACCCGGCGATGGCGGATTGCCTCCCGGACCGGGCGCGGCAAACCTTGTGCCCATCAACATTGAAGAAGAGATGCGGCGTTCGTATCTCGACTATTCCATGTCTGTCATCATCGGGCGCGCGCTGCCCAGCGTGTATGACGGGCTGAAGCCGGTGCACCGCCGCATTCTCTATGCGATGTTTCGCGAAGGGCTGCACTACAACCGGCGGTTTTCCAAGTGCGCCGGCGTAGTGGGCGAGTGCCTGAAGAAATATCACCCGCACGGTGACAGCGCCGTGTATGACGCGCTGGTGCGGCTGGCTCAGCCCTGGAGCCTGCGCTATCCGCTGGTGGATGGACAAGGCAACTTTGGCTCCGTGGATGGCGACCCGCCGGCGGCGTATCGTTACACCGAAGCCCGCCTGATGAAGATTGCGCACGAGATGCTGGCGGATATTGACCAGGATACGGTGGATTTTGTCGCCAACTTCGATGAGAGCACCACCGAACCCGTGGTTCTGCCGACGCGGATCCCCAACCTGCTGGTCAACGGCTCGAACGGCATTGCCGTGGGAATGGCAACCAACATTCCGCCGCACAACCTGACGGAAATCCTCGATGCCACCATTACCCTGGTCAACCATCCGGAGACTTCTCTCAAAGAAATTTTGAAGGTGGTAAAAGGTCCTGACTTCCCCACCGGCGGTTTTATCCACGGGCGCAGCGGAATTGCAGAAGCCTACCGGACCGGCCGCGGGCGCTTTACCATGCGGGCCAAAGCTTCGATTGAGAACCTGACCAAAGACCGCAAGGCGATCATCATTACTGAGATTCCCTACCAGGTCAACAAAGCCAACATGGTGAAGCGCATTGCGGAACTGGTGCTTGACAAGGTGATTGACGATATCTCAGACGTGCGGGATGAATCGGGCCGCGACGGCATGCGCGTGGTTGTGGAACTCAAGCGCGGGGCCGAGCCGCAGATCATTCTGAACCAGCTCTACAAGCATACCCAGATGCAGGAAGGCTTCAGCATGATCTTCCTGGCCGTGGTCAACGGGCAGCCCAAGGAAATGGGGCTCATTGCGGCCATTCAACACTTCATCGACCACCGCGTGGATGTGGTGCGCCGCCGCACCGCCTACCTGCTGGCCCGGGCGCGCGAGCGCGAGCACGTTTTAGAAGGCTACAAGATCGCGCTCGACAACCTGGACGCCGTGATCAAGCTCATTCGCGCCTCTGCCTCGCGCCTGGAAGCGCGCGAAGGCCTGATAGAGCGCTTCAAGCTGAGCACGCGCCAGGCGGATGCCATCCTGGAACTGCAACTGCACCGCCTGACCCAGCTCGCCAAAGAAGAAATTATCGCCGAGCTGAAACAGATTCGCGAGCAGATTGCGGAGTACGAATCCATTCTGGCCTCGGAGAAAAAACTGCGCGGGCTGATTGTGAAAGAGCTGGAAGAGATCAAGAAAGAGTACGGCGACGAGCGCCGCACCGTCATTCAAGACGAAACCGCCGAAATCACCCTCGAAGACCTCATCGCCGATGAGCAGGTGGCGGTCACGATCTCGCACTCCGGATACCTGAAGCGCACCGCGGTTTCCACCTACCGCCAGCAGCGGCGCGGCGGCACCGGACGCAAAGGCATGAGCACGCGCGATGAGGATTTCGTCGAGTACCTGTTCATCGCCTCTACGCATGCCTATATCCTGGTCTTCACCAATACGGGCCGCGTCTTCTGGTTGAAGGTCTATGAGGTTCCCGATGTGGGACCAGCAGGCAAAGGCAAGGCCATTGCCAACCTGGTGGCACTGCAGCCCGGCGAAACCGTGCGTGCCCTGTTGCCCGTGCGCAATCTGGAAGAAGAGGGCAAGTTTGTTTTCTTTGCTACGCGCAACGGCACAGTGAAGAAGACGCCGCTGACCGACTTCTGCAACGTTATGTCGCGCGGCATTATCGCCATCGGCATCGAAAAAGAAGATGAGTTGGTTGCCGCCCATATCACCGATGGCAAACAAGTCGTCTTCCTGGCATCGCATGAGGGCATGGCCATCCGCTTTGAAGAAGATGATGTGCGCCCCATGGGACGCCCCGCCTACGGAGTGCGCGGCATGGACCTCGACAAGAAAGATTACATCGTAGGCATGGCGGTTACGCCGAAAGAAGCGCCGCCCAAATCCACCAAGAAGCGGGCCCCCGACGAAGAAGAGCCCACGGCGCGCATGATTCTTTCCGTCACCGAAATGGGTTACGGCAAGCGCACCGATATTGACGAATACCGCATGCAGTCGCGCGGCGGCAAAGGCGTGATCAACGTCAAGACCACCTCTCGCAACGGCATGGTCAGCGCCATCATGCTGGTAAAGGAAGACTCGGAGGTCATGGTCATCAGCCAGTTTGGCAAGATCATCCGCATGGATACCAGCGGCATCCGCGAGGCCGGCAGGTCAACCCAGGGCGTGCGCCTGCTGCAGATGGATGGCGGAGATAAAGTGGCCGCCGCCGTGGTCATTCCGCCTGAAGAGAAAGATGAAAATGGCGAGTTGATACAGTAAAAGCACCAAACAGAGACTTAAGAGCCCGGTGTGACAGCCGGGCTTTTTCTTTCCTGTCAGGGGCAGTTCAAAGTAGCGCCGCCTTCTCGAAAGTAGCGCCGGCGTCCCACCGGCTGTCATGTGGACACCTTGCCCGCACCCCTCTTCAAGGCCTCACATCAAGTATTACATCGACAATCTTGTTCTCGTCATCAATGCTTTCTTTCGCCAGCGAGTTGGCGGTAGCAGTATGGCTCTTAATCATTTCGCTGATGAACCTGACAGGATAGGTGTCATCATATGCGGTTCCTGGCGCAAGTTTCCACATTTGCTGGATTTTCGTTTTCAAGTCCGGATCCACGCCCCGAATTGTGAGTTTGCCCATCTGATAGGGCACGCCCTCCTGTAATTCGACTTCAAAGTTTGCGGTGCCATCTTCCCTTAACTGGGCGCGCAGCTTGTGAGTTACGCCCAGATAGCCGTGCGGCCCGTAGAACTGGCGCAACGCAGCTAAATCCTTCTCCAGCCTGACCGCATTTGCTAGGTCACCGTTTTGCAAGGAGACAAGTTTCTGAAGTTCTTGCGATGTGGCTATGGTATTCCCGGACCATGCAACGCCGCCAAAACGATACAGTGGACCCTCCTCTATTGGGATCGTGACCTCGACGGCTGGATCCTGCTGACTCGCCCACAAGTTTGTACACTGGGTCAGCAAAGCGCACCTTCAGGAAGCCACGGGCCAAGTAAAGATTCTTCAGCTGAGAATTACAGAAACCGCGCACAACACTTTGCCGAAAGGGACTTTGAATCAAGGAATGAGCGGCGTCTTCTAAAATAGCACTGTCGAGCCGCTTTGCCCCTTCAAACTTCACGGATGCGATATGAGGCTCAATATCTTCCACCTCGTAAACAACTGCATTGAACTGACCCGATGGGCTGTCTACGGTGGTCTTGACGGTTCCGGGTATGTTCCGATTGTTGAGCAGCGCCTGCAGAGCCAGCCTCACATCTGAAAGCAGCGTTCCAGCGTTAGGAAGCTTCCCCTGAAAGAGGGGAACACGAGTGCGCAGCTCGCTGTCGAGTTGATCGGGAGTAAACCAGACGAAATTCTCAAAGATTACCGGCGCTAAAAGGTTTGCGTCTGTGACCTGATAAGTAGCGCTAACGCCCCCTGTCACGGGCATGAATTGAAAGTGGACTGCGACGAACACTCCGGTTTCCCCGAGCTGGTTTGCTGCTTCCTCAAGATCGTTCTGGGTCACTTCTTCATTCAGTTGCAAGCCGGTAGCCTGAAGAACCTGGGCTTCGTTGTAGCGCTGTGAGCCATTGGCGTGGAGTGAAACCAGACGAAATTTCTTCGCGGCAGTCTGAGCAAGTGAGCAGCCGAGGATAACGCACAACAAGAGCGGAAAAGTCCAGAGTCTGCGCATGGCAAAAGCATAAAACACCGCGGCACGATTGCAAAATGTGTTTGAAAAACAACGTTACGCATTTGACAGCACTACCAGGTCCTGGTGCCGGTTCATTCCGCGTTCGATGTAAAGTTCGACCTTAAAAAGCCGTGACCACACCTTGTCGATATACTGCCTGGTATGGAAAGCGCACTGGTAAAAATCTGGCAGGCCATCGAGCTTGAACCTTCCTATCTCCAGCACCTTAAAGAGAAAGCCTTTCGTCTGCAGCGTTTCGAGATCGCCCTGGGAGAAGACAATCCGTTGCGCGATATCGGCCTGGGCGTGGGCGCCGTGGGTACTGATCATCAGCGTGCCTCCCGGCTTCACTACGCGCTTCAATTCCTGCAGCCAGCGCAACTGATAACTTTCATCGAGGTGGGTAAACACAGAAAAAGCATAGAGGAGGTCGAAGCTGGCGTCAGGAAACGGCAGAGGAGGCAGCAGGTCATTCTTCGTGAAGCCGGCGAAGCCAAGATTGCGGCGGCACCAGGCGATTGCCGCCGGATCAATGTCTGTGCCATGCAGGCGGCATGAAGGGGGATGATCATGGAAATACCGCAGTACCCGTCCGCAGCCGCAGCCGAAATCGAGCACATCGTGAAAAGCGTAAAGTTCTTTGCCGGCAAGCCGCAGTGAACTTCTGATTTCGCCGGCGCAGGTCTGCCCGGCATTTAAAAAGCTTTTGCCGTCCAGATATCCGTGAACTCGATAGCGCAGGACCGGCGGCGGAAGCGGCAGGCCGCCTCCGATTCGCCGGTCGCGAAACGATTCCACCAGAGCAGCCGAGTGCAATTCAAAGTAACGCCAAGGACCATGAAAAGGCCTGGGAACGTATTTCTTTAGGAATTGGCGAAACTCCATAAAACTCCTGAGCGCTTATTCCGGCCGGCACAAAAAAGCATAAGCCAATCTTGATCGAAGCTCAAAATTCATTTCAGAAAACACTGAACAGCAGCCGTTTGGGTTTATGTGCCTTCTTTACCAACGGCTGGTTCATGAAATCGAGAAACGGAATCATCACCCGAAAGCGCTTCACGATTTCAGGCACCAGTTTCGGAGTGGTGACGAGCCTGGCTGGAAGCAGCGCCTCAAATCCCCAGCCTTTGCCGCGCAGCAGGTCTTCGGCGGGATGGTCTTTGGCAAAGCCCTTGGGCACGCGCGTCAGTTGCTCCATCTGCAGCTCGCCCATCAGGCTGCGCAGAGGCCTGGCGCGGACAATCTTGCGGAACTCTTCGTGGCGCTCGGCCAGCAGCGCGCGGAAGACCCGCAACTCATCTGCCGGAGGCATGTAGACGCCTCCCCAGATCAGCAGCTCTTTGACATTGAAATGGAAATAGAAAAACGCCCCTGACCTCCTGCTGGCGGCTCCCTGGGGATGAAAAACAACGGCGACGCGTGTCTTATAAGGAGTCTTGTCGTGAGAAAAGCGCGTGTCGCGGTAGATGCGGAAGATGGCCTTCTTCGGCGGGCTGATGTAGCCGGGAGCGAATTCCATGAGCTGGTGGTTGATGGCGGTGACCAGCTCGATGGTCGGCGCTTTGATCTCTTGTTCATAGATATGCTTGCGCGCCTGGAACCAGGGACGCCGGTTGTTGCGGGCCAGCTTGCGGAGAAAGTCGAGGGCTGCAGGAGAGTAACCGGGAAAATTCATAATCGCCAATTAAACCGCAGAGGACGCGGAGTTACGCAGAGGATTCTTGGTATTTTCAACCACGCCAAATTTATTCGGAAGAAGTGATCTTCACCCGTTTTTGTTAAGCCTCCGCGCTCCTCTGCGGCCTCTGCGGTGAGTACTACAGCGTTGTCGCTTTTTCCGCGATCAACTTCGTCACGTGCGCGGCGAAGTCGCTGGCCGCCATATCCTGCGTCTTCTCATTGCCGCGGGTGCGCACGTTCACTTTGCCGGCCTCGGCTTCTTTATCGCCCACCACCAGCATGAACGGCACTTTCTGCAGCGCGTGCTCGCGGATTTTGGCGTTCATCTTTTCGTTGCGATCATCTACATGCACGCGCACTCCAGTTTTCTGCAGCTCGGCAGCGACTTTGTTGGCGTACTCGACGTGGCGCTCGCTGATGGGAACCATGACAACCTGCACGGGCGCGAGCCATACTGGAAATGCTCCGGCGTAGTGCTCGATGAGCACGCCGAAGAAACGCTCGACCGATCCATAGAGGGCGCGGTGGACCATCAACGGCTGGCGCCGCTGCCCGTCTTCTGCAACGTATTCGAGCTGAAAGCGTTCAGGAAGGGTGAAGTCGAATTGGACGGTTGAGAGCTGCCAAAGCCGCCCAATGGCGTCTACCAGCTTGACGTCAATCTTGGGTCCGTAAAACGCGGCTTCACCAGGAATCGTCTTGTATGGGATATTGCGCCGCTTCAACGCCGCTTCAAGCGAACGATTGGCAAGCTCCCAATTTTCTTTCGTGCCTATATAGTTTTTTGTGTCATTCGGGTCCCAGGTTGAAAGCTCGACCTGGAATTCCTGAAAGCCAAAAGTGTTCAGCACGCTTACGGCAAAATCAATGCAGCCCACGATCTCGTCTTCAATCTGTTGCGGGGTGCAGAAGATGTGGGCGTCGTCCTGGGTGAATCCGCGGACGCGCAGCAGACCGTGCATCACGCCGGAACGCTCGTAACGATAAACCGTGCCCAGCTCGCCCAGGCGCACCGGCAGATCGCGGTACGACTTCAGGGAATTCTTGTAGATCAGGATATGGAACGGGCAGTTCATGGGCTTCATGCGGTACTCGGCATCGTCAAGCTCCATGGGGGTGAACATGTTCTGCGCGTAGTATCCGGCATGGCCGCTGGTCTTCCACAAATCGGTGCGGGCCACATGCGGCGTGTAGACGAGCGAGTAGCCGCGCTTGAGGTATTCATCGCGCATCCAGTCTTCCATGATCTTGCGCATCAGCCCGCCCTTGGGATGCCAGAAGATCAGGCCGGGACCTGCGAGTTCCTGAATTGAAAACAGGTCGAGCTGCTGGCCCAGCACACGGTGATCGCGCTTCCTGGCTTCTTCCTGCCGGTGGACCCATTCGTCGAGTTCCTTTTTGGAATAGAACGACGTTCCCGAGATGCGCTGCAGTTGCGGATTTTTTTCGTCGCCCAGCCAGTAGGCGCCGGCGATGTTCAGCAGCTTAAAGGCCTTGATGCGCCCGGTGGAAGGGATATGCGGGCCGCGGCAGAAATCCACAAAGTTGCCGTTGCGGTAGAAAGAAACTTTGTCTTCACCCTCGGTGAACTTCTCGATGAAGTGGACTTTCATCCAGTCGCCTTCGCTGTTGTAACGGGCGATGCTCTCCTGACGCGGCTGAAACTCGCGCACGAATTTCTCGTCGCGGTTTACGATCTCCTGCATCTTAGCCTCGAGCCTGGCCAGTTCTTCAGGAGTGAATGGCGTCGGGCGATAAAAGTCATAAAAGAATCCGTTCTCGGTAGGCGGCCCGTGTCCCAGCTTGGTTTCAGGGAAGAGCTCCAGCACCGCCGTAGCCAGCAGGTGCGCGCTGGAGTGGCGGAAGACCTCGAGCGATTCCGGATCTTTTTCAGTGAGAATGCGGACCTCGGCGTCTTGCTCAATGGGACGGTTCAAATCTACAACCGAGCCGTTGACTTTGGCGGCCAGCGCGGCCGAAGCCAGGCGCGGACTGATGGCACTGGCTACATCAAGCGCCGTTGCGCCTTTAGGCAGGCTCTTCTCGGAACCGTCAGGCAGTTTGATCTTGATATCTTCTGGCATTGGAGACCCGGCTGGCTGAATCGATTTGCCAAACAGCGGTAATCTTTCAGTCTAGCCAACGCTGGGGTAAGGGTCAAACGGGTACAGGGGTATTACCTGTCGAGGGCGTTTTGCTACACCTAGGGATCGCATAAATATTGGCTCAAATCACTCATGCGCCAAGTAGGGCTGAGAACGTGCATTCACTGACGCGCGCGCGGGGGCGGCGGGACCGCTATTTGCCCGGAATGGGAAAAGAGGGTGCGCCGTGCTGTGTGGCCCATTTTCACGCGCCGTTTTCGCGCGTGCGCAATTCTGCGCATGAGGGTGCGTCAAGAAATAGTTTGCGCGTCATTAGTTAGGGTATGGGAAATCGGATTACCTTATTTTACAAAACGCTTGATTGCATCCCATTTCGGATCGTGTTGCATCATAAACTGAAGTTTATGCGGATCCGCATTGATGGACTTTACCTCTTGTTCAAACGACTCGGGCTTCCACTCTTTAGTGTAGAAAACAAACTCCCGCATTCCGTTATAAGTTATTATCAGCACAAAAATACCCGACCCGTCTATCGCTATCTTGTCGTTAAGAGCATCTTCAATCTTTCCCAATTCCTGAGCTTCGGAATTTGTGGGCAAACCATCTTCCGTCGGATGCAACAACGGAACAGCGATGCCAATTTGAAACGGATATTCCGGATGCCCGACGGCTTCCTTCAACCCCTCCCTAAAACGCGTAAAGATAAGCTTACCTTCCAGCGTTCCCTTGCCAACCGACCATGTATCGGGGTAGCTTCTTATATCCTTAAACTTTCGGGGCGAAAAATTGAACATAATTATCTGGTTCGAGAGTTATTACTTACTGCCGCTGAAAGCTGCTGCGTTGGCATAAACAGATTCTAGCACCCAGCCCCTCTCGACCCTCAACCCCCTGGGGTGTGGCCACCCGCCCCAAAGATTCAGGACTATGCCGGCGGTTGTGGCGTAGTAGGCGGCTGTACGGGCGGCATCGGAGCCGCAGGATGCGTCGGTTGCGGCGCAGGTATGCCGGTAAATGCTTCCTTCACCTGCGGCCGCATCAGAACGATGATTGTGAATACTCCAAGAACCGTACCGAATGGCATCCAGAGGCAACACAAGGCTGCGACGACCAGGCAGAAGGTATAGTGTTTGCATTGCGCAAGATAGCGGCCCGCCAGAAAAGTGCAGATTGCGAGCGTCAAACCGAGCACGATAAATAAGCCCCCAAGGATTACGAAAATCAGGCCCATGAAAGCTGGTGGTGCATCCGCGCCGTGGCCGAAGGCTCCCATCAGCATCGCAATCCCTAGGGTGACGTGAATCAGCGGAATACAGGCAAACATCGCAAGCAGTGCCGCAACGATGTAGTGAAAAATCGAGAGCATCCTGAGTTGCTCTTGGTCTTGATAGGTAAGCGGCATAGTTCCTCTAGTTTGGACTGATGTACTTAGGACAGAGGGCTTCTAGTCCCTTAACTGCTTTTCCATCTTTTGCAAGGAGCCTTGTTTTCAAGGGAGTTTGTTCTGTTACAGCGGCGTCTAGCTCAAACTGGAGTTTGTAGGGTTTCGCTATTGTCTCGTGCAGTAACGCAATTTCTTTGTGAAATATGGCTAGAGACGGTGGCCTGGCGTCATGAAGTTCAATAATTCGACCACCGGCATCGGTGACGAAGTGTGCTAATTCTGGACTCGGTTCCTCAGGACGCAATGTCCCGTTGATAGTCCCGTGAAGAAAGCCAGGAAAAGCAAGCCAGTAGATGCGGATTCTTGAGGCGAGCAGATATTGCCGCAATTTCTCGTGATTTATTTTGCCTTCATTATCGTCTCCATCGGAGATGAGCAATATGCTGTCCCCCTCCTGTAGGTCCTTTCTTAAGTACGTTCCCGCGCCGTAAATGGCGTCGAAGACTGCGCTCTGTCCGTAGGGTCTAGGAAGCCTGCTCGTCATGAACTCATTGAATTGGTTTAAAAACGAAGCCACATCTTGCAGCTCAATCTCCATTTGTTGATGATCACTAAAATCAATGAGGCCCAGTTTGTCGGTCGCCGAGAACAATTCGGCAAAGTCCTTAACAGTTTGCAGCGAGACAATTTGCTTGTCCGACATGCTGCCACTGATGTCACGCAATATCACGATGCGCCGACTCCCTTCGGCAGGAGTTACCTTGATGTTTGAAACAATGCGCCTGGGTACCTCAAGATGAAAAGTAACGGTTGCGAAGCTCTCAGTAGAGTTCTGTGATGTCCCTGACAAGTCACACAAGACAGAATAATGTGTCGATTGGGCATACGCACAGGGTGAAAGAAAAACTACCAGGACCAATTGCCACACGCGCTGTTTGATTTGGACCATAACTTTGCCCGCCTGAAATTGTACGCTATTGCGCTTTTTCACTCTCGCCCCTTTGGGATCGCTAATCGGTCGGGTTGCCTCTAACCCAGAAATAGCGATGGAACCCTTTGATAATTTTCACAAGGACCGCGAAATAGGCGGGCATAGCAGTCAGGAGCCGGGTGCCCCATGCCCACGCGAAGCGTGGCTTGGGCCTGGAACGATTGCCGTCCTTATTTATTTTCACAATTTTTGTCAGTAGGTGGTGAGATAGTAGAAGTACGTAAGACAACAAGGAAAAGCATCTTCTTAGTTAGACGCACGTCAGGTGTTGCGTGGCCATGGAGACCCGGCATGGAACACTAGGGGCATCACGTGACGTTGTGCGTTGCTGCAACGTGTCAAGATCGCGGTAAAGATCGAGAGGAGATCCTATGAAAAAATTCACCATTCTATGTGCTTTGAGCTTTTTGCTTTTCGCTGGGTCGAGTCAAGGCGCCGCTCAACAGCAGCCCAAGGCGCAACAAAACAATCAAAACACGGTTTACGAAAATCAATATATGAAGGTTGTTTTGCAGCCGGGCTGGAGAGCAACAACGCCCCGCCGCATTCCGGCTGCGGTCAATATCAGCAAAGGCAACTACATTCTTTACATCAACACGCAGGCTTCTCAGGCCAGCGGAGTGGAGGGCGGCCGATTTGCTGAAATAGCCATGGGTGCACCCAGCGTTGATGCTGTTGTGACGGTGCAACCCAGCCCGCCATGCGGCACGCAGGAATCAACGCCGGTCTCGGCTCCGTATACCCGCAGCGATTTGTATGTAAGCAAAGCTGACTCAAAATCCCAGGAGTGGTGTCATGCGCCTTCGAGCGGAGCAACGGTTTGGTATTTTTCGTATATAACGGACGCCGCCGGCGGCTATTTTAATTACTACGTTCCAGGGCAGGGCCGCGCACTTGTGGTCACCATGGCATATCGTTCAAAAAACGTGGATCGCTTACCCTTAAAAGGCAGCACAGAGCTAACTTCCGTTCTTGCGGAAATGACTTCAATCGTGAATTCGCTCAAAATAAAGAGAAAATAGAAGCAAGTATGCCCGGGGAGTGTGGCAAAACGCCTTCGGTAGGAGATACCCCCGTCAAACTGAAAAGCGGGCAGTCAGAATCGGACCTCATTTGCCACAATGCCCCCGGGGGCAAGCTTGAACTCATTCCCGCAGCGTGGGCCACGAAGAGGAACTGAGTGCAATCGCCTGTTAACGACAGTTACTTCTGGTTTGCCGGTGACCCGGCCGCCATTCTCCTTGCCCCACTCCGCTTGGACTGGCACTTCTGCCAGTGATTGCAACGGCACCCGCGCTGGAACAATAGTTGCCACACGTCTCGCCGTGGGTACCCGGTTGGGATTTGCGACAAAGGATGCCTTCTATGAAAAACACGCTCACTGGACTCACGAAATCGAAAGTCGTCATGCTTGCCTTGGTGTTTACGTTTGCCTTGATGGCACACGCAGCCGACGACAAAAAGCTAAAGCAGCGGAAAGACGTCCGGAATGTTGCCCAGAAGGTCCTGCGGCAGCTTTACAAAGCGGAGCCCGAGGCCAAGGCAGCAGTCGAAAATGCCGCCGGGTACGCTGTCTTCAACAACATGGGCGTGAAGATCCTGGTTGCAGGTTCCGGGAGAGGCAAGGGCATCGCCGTCGACAACAAGACTAAGAAGGAAACCTTCATGAAGATGGTCGAACTACAGGCGGGGCTTGGAATCGGCGTGAAGAAGTTCAACGTTGTCTTCGTCTTTGACAATGACAAGGTCTTGAACAGTTTCATCAATTCCGGCTGGCAGTTCGGGGGGCAAGCCACCGCCGCTGCCAAGACCAAGAACCAGGGCGGAGCGATGGCGGGAGCGGCGTCGGTTTCCGATGGGGTATGGATGTATCAAATGACAGAAAAGGGACTAGCCGCCGAGATCACCGCCAAGAGCACCAAATACTACAAAGACGACGACCTTAACTGAAGCAAGAAACCGCCGGAGATTGCAGTTTTCAGCTTGCGGCTGCATCTATGCCCGCAGTTTCACTCAGGTACTTGGCAACCGCAATCTCTAGATTGAAGTGCATGGCCTCGCGTCCGAGTGCTTCGCCCAACTGCGATCTCTGCAGCATGCCAAGCACGCCTGGGTTCATCCCTACCAGCCAGAGTCTGACACCACGCTCACGCTGTCGCTTCTCACCTTCGGTCAACATCTTCAGGGCTGTGTACTCAAGATCGAAAACAGCACTGAGATCACAGGCAACAACTTTCGGTTGCGCTTCTTCAATCAAGAGTCTTATCTTCTGCGCGATTTGCTGGGCATTGGCGAAGAAAACCCGGCCCTCTAGTCTCAGCAGCAATAAGCCGATAAATGTCTCATCTTCGGGATGTTCCTTTGAGCGAGGCCGGAATACATTCGTGCCTAGCTTGCGTCCAAGGACGTGCACCGGCGGATCGGCCACCTGGTAGGCAAGGGCCACGAGGGAGACAATGATAGCCACGACGATACCCTTCAGTGTTCCCACCAGAACCACACCGGCAAATGCGATCAGAGCCCACCAGAACTCGGTTCGACGTACCCTGAGAATCTCACGAAACTCCACCGGCTGTACCAGGCCGACCGAGTAGACAATAATTACTGCCGCAAGAGTGGCTTGCGGCAACAAAGCAATGAGCGGCGCCAGCAGCATCATTGTCACCAGCGTGACAGTCGCCGTCACGATCTCTGCCAGCTGTGTGCGAGCACCGGCCAGACGATTCACCGCTGTCTGGGTGGTACCACCCCCACCAGGCATGGCGCCGAGAAACGCGCCGCCGGCATTCGCCAGTCCGGTAGCCAGTAACTCCCTGTTAGCTTGGGGCGTGGGCTCATCAGTGCGTACGAAAGCACGCCCGGCCGCGATTGTCTCAGTAAAGCTCATCAGAGCTATACCCAAGGCACCGGGCCAGAGTTGAACGGCCAGGGAGAAGGCTGGATGGGTAAACGACGGCAGGCCCTGCGGAATGTGGCCGACCAACTCAACTCCGTGTGCATGCAACCTCAGCAGGTAAGCGCCGGTAATGCCTGCAGCCACCGCAAGGAGTGGAGCAGGAGCGTGGGGCATAAGTCGTTCGACGGCAACCAACAGAGCGATGATCGAGACGCCTACGGCCAGCGTTAGCAGCGATGTCCCGGGCAGGCCATGGACCATTGCAAGCAGGTTCTGGACGAACGAACCCTTTGCAAAATGAATGCCGAGAATTTTGGGTACCTGATCCAGAACGATGACGACGCCAATACCCGCTTTGAAACCGATCAAGACCGGCTCGGAAATGAAATTGGCAACGAAGCCCAGCCGCAGGATCGCAGCGACTACGAGCGCCAATCCGACTAACAACGTCAGCATGGCAGAGGCGGTCACTAGCGATTCTGGATCTCCTCCCGGTACCACTTCGCCCAGTTCGTAGGCAGTCAATATCGCGATCGTAGTGGTTGTGCTTACGCTGAGCACGCGCGAGGTGCCTAGCGCTGCATAGATCACCATCGGCAGAAAGGCCGTATATAGTCCCACCTGCACCGGCAGGCCGGCGATTGCTGCATACGCCATCGCTTTGGGAATGACCACCGCAGCAGTGGTCAAACCAGCGATGACATTGGGTCGCAGCCACTCTTTCCGGTAAGAGACTAGCCAATTTTTCATTGGAGGCAACGTATAAATGCCAGGGAACTCCTGCCCCGGCGGGACACTGGCAAAATGAGCCGAGCAATTGTGGTTTGGTTACTGAGTCCCAGCTGCATTACTGCAACGTTTTCTGGTGGCACCAGGCAAGTGGCAAGGCGATGTGGATTGTTGGCATAAATCTCGATTACAAAACCTCGTTCCTTGGGCTGGTCGGCGGTCAATCGCCTGCTTACATCAACTGTCTCGTTACCTATCTGAATCCGTTATCTGGCAGCGCCGGGCAGGATGCAATGATCGCATTCTAACCCGGCGCACTGTTTTGGCATCGCCGAATGGCGAATTTCCTGCGGTTCGGATCTATGCTGCTCTCTTGGCGCCAATTCTCTCCGCCATCTCAATTTCACCAATCCTGCGCAGCCAGCGCTGCGTCCGCTCAGCTAACGCAAGCTTATCCGCGAGGCAGGTTTCCAGGAGTGCGGCGACTCCATAATTGCCAGAGACGTCGGCAGCCGCGATGAGCGTCTTGAACTCGGCGGCGCGGAAATGAACAAGGTTGTTAAGTTTCGCGAGGATGTAGAAACGCCGCGTCGTCGTATCTTTAATGTCAGCTACTTCTTTGCGGAAGTCCTCGGTAAGCGCATCGTAAATTCGAGCCCTCGTTTCACTCAGTTGCACCGGCTCCTCGCCGATAAGCTTGAAACATTGATCGAGGGTCTCGAGCACTTTTTGCGAGACAAAGGTGCGAGCCTCCAGGGCCTGCTTAATATCGGGATCTTCCGCGAGTTGTGCCAGGTTCTGGAAAATCCTTGTCGTTTTTTCACTGCCCTGCCGTAGATCGCTGAGCATGAGCACGAAAATCTCTTTCGGATTCTTGATTGGCATTGAAAGTCTCCTTTGATTGTTGGTTGATCGCTGTTGGTTGATTGTGAGTGCGGGAGGAATGAGCCGAATATTGGCATGCTAATGTGTGCTAAGTCTGTGAGGCAACTGGGAAAACTACCAGCGATGACTTTCAGCGTGCCAGCCGGGTTTTCGCGGAGGGTTAGGACTGGTGTCATGCGCCTTCGAGCGGAGCACCGGTTTGGTATTTTTCATACCTAACGGACCCCGCCGGCGGCTATTTTAATTACTACGTTCCAGGGCAGGGCCGCGCTCTTGTGGTCACCATGGCATATCGTTCAAAAAAAGTAGACAGCTTACCCTTAAAAGGCAGCACAGAGCTGACTTCGGTTCTTTCGGAAATGACTGCCATGGTGGATTCGCTCAAAATAAAGCGAAAATAGAAACAAGTATCCAGAAGCCATCTGGATTTGTTGACATCCTTGAACATTTGTCCAGACTTCGTCGTGCAGAGGGAAAATCCAGGGCGGTCCGATTTAAGCCGTAGGCGGTTCCCATCTCCATCCGAGGTCCTTCGCCGCATAAAACGCGGCTCAGGATGACACCTCTTAGAAACGCATGGTTTCAATTATGCCAACAGAGCCAAGTCATCTCATGAATGAGGTCCGAGGCCGAAGCTTCTTTAACCTCAGGGGCTATTGTCTGTTAGCGTGGATCGATGGGTCTGCTTTGTGCGTCACGTTGCTCCGCTTCTTCTACCTTCATCCAGGTATTAAGCGAGACAAGTTTGGCGTCCGAGCCTCCCGTCAGGCCTCGGTCGAAGAGGTTGTTCATCGATGGGGAGCCGGAGTGTAGTTGACAAGGACCAGGACCACACCCACGATCTCGATCAAAAACGGCTTCCATGTGTCACGCAGATGAAGAAGGGTAAAGATAAGCCCGACCAGAGGAATGAACATCGAGCCCACGCCCCACCAGACGCCAGTCTTGAACGCGAGGACGAGAATCCAGATATTCCCGATCAACAATAAAATGACACCGAGCGCTTCCACAGGCATTCTCCTTCCACAATGCTGCCCATCGTAGCATACCGTCCACCTTATTCCTCCCCGCCGCGCCCCATGGGGTAGCCGAATTTTTCCCGAAGAGTACTACCCCGTCAAACGGGTCGGCTGCCGGGTGGGAGACAGCCCCGGAAAATCAGTAATGAAATCGTTTCATAATTATCATTAGAACCGCAAGATATGTGGGCATGGCAGTCAAGAAGACAGAAAAGATCACGCCTAATTTGAAAATTCTCGGACGAACCTCACGAGTCAAGTTCATATTTCCCTGACTCCAAAGCCACTCTGTCAGCCAACCCAGTGTGTAGCAAACGTTGGCAGCGACACCATAAAGAACAATCCCGGCAACGCCCGGGAGTGAAATAATCGCTATCTCAGGCGCTGTTAAATAAAGCAGAAAAAGGGATGCAGCGCCGACTGCAAGAAGGACGATGTTGAAGCCGATGCGGCGTATTTCCCACCAGCGAATTGCTTCCCATGCTGCATTGAACTAATTTTGCCCCCGAATCGAGATTACTGCACGCGCTCGTAACAAATGCCGCTGGTAATCACAGCAGCTCCGAGTCGTATTTCTTGAACAAGTCTTTCATCGCAGCAGGAGTGCGCTCTGCCGTCGCGTGGATGGCCTGAATCAGTTGAAAGATGTTCGCTGTCATCACCAGCAAATAGCGAACCGGCCCCGGTCCCGGATTCCAATAGGCATGCGACGTGCCTCGCGGCACAAACACGGCCGCGCCCGCGCGCGCCTCGACGTCTTTGTCTCTGACCCGGACACACAATGCGCCTTCGAGTACGTACCAGGCTTCGTCGTCGCGGCGGTGAAGATGCAACGGCGCGATAAACCGTGGAGGTCCCGCTGGGCCGCCGGCGTCCCGCCACTCGGCGATTACAAACGCGTCATTCACTGAGCCAATGGTTTGCCTAGCAAGCGGTGGAGCGAGGATGGGTGAGTTCATCTCAGGCGAATCCTATCAGTGGCGGCATACTCGTTCATATCTCGCGGCCCCATTTGTCGATCTCGCATCCGCAATTTGGGCAGCTCCATCCTCCCCACATCGCTTGCTTGAATGACTTAGGAGCGCGGAAAGTAGGCATGGCCGCATGACAGCGAGGGCATTGCACCGGACTAAGATTAATGCCCAATTTGCTCTTGGTAACAGTTCCTTGCACGAGGAGCACAATGGAAACGATCAGCCCAATGCAAAACAGCCACGCAAAGATAATTAGAACGATCGGCACTGTGCCATAATCGTATCCTGCCGGTGTGCGCGGAGTGAAGCATTAGAATCAGATTCTGACCTGAGATGAATTCGAACCCAATGCAGATTCGCCGTCTGACCGACGCCGATGCCGAGCCGTTGTGGAGGCTGCGGCTCAGCGCGCTGCAGACCGAACCCGCCACCTTTGGCGAGTCGCTCGATGAGCTTCTGCAGTCAACACCTGAGACCTTCGCCGAGCGGCTGCGCTCGGGCGGCAACGAGAACTTCGTGATGGGGGCCTTCGACAACGGCGCCCTGATCGGCATGGCCGGCTTCTATCGTGAGCAGGTTGCCAAGAAGCGCCACAAAGGCTGGGTATGGGGCGTGTTTGTTTCGCCGGGATACCGTGGCAAAAGCATTGGCCGGGCGCTGCTGGTCAGCATCCTTGAGAGCGCGCGGGCATTGACGGAGCTCGACTGCATTTTTCTTACGGTGGCAACCACGCAGGAACCGGCCCGCCGCCTGTACCGCAGCCTGGGCTTCCGCTCCTTCGGCATCGAACCGCGCTCGCTCAAAGTCGATGGCGAGTTCGTAGACCAGGAACACATGGTGCTGGAGGTCTCGCCGCCCAATGGATCTTCGGTAGAGTCGTAGCGCGCTACATTCTGGCGGTTCACTCTTCACAACTTTGTTATGCAAGTTTTTCCAAGCTGTGCGTTCTCTTATCAGAGCGGGAAACCGCGGAACAATCGAAGAGGACAAAATTATGGTTCGCAAGAGCATGGCCCTGCTGCTCATCTTGATCTCCACGTTAGGCCCGGGGAAGAGGAGTTTTGCGCAGGAAGAAGAACACGGTGGAGCGGAAAAGAGCAGGGAAAAGCAGGACCACGCCGGCAAAACCAAGAGCGCATCTGGCGAGACAGCACTCACGATCTACAACGGCAATTTTGCCGTGGTGCGGCAAAATGTGCCGCTTGAACTTACCTCCGGAATCAATCACATCACATTCAATGACGCTACCGCGCATATCGAGCCGGATTCGGTTGTGCTGCGCGACCCCAGCGGCCGCCGCGCGCTGCAGATCCTGGAGCAGAATTATAGAAACGATCCGCTCTCGCAGGGGCTGCTGCTCTCGCTCTATGAAGGCAAGACCATTGACTTCCAGGTGGATCAAAAACAGATTGTGCAAGGCAAGATCATCCGCAGCGGTTATGCTCCTAACGGCTCGAGCGAGCCGATTATCGAAGTCAACGGGAAATTACAGTTCACGCTTCCCGGCCAGCCTATCTTTCCCGCTTTGGGCGACGACACCATCCTTAAGCCCACGCTCGACTGGCTGCTCGAGACCGATAAACCCGGAACGGCAAACGCCGAGCTGAGTTATGTGACCGGAGGGCTGAGCTGGCATGCCGACTACAACATCGTGGCACCACCCAAGGGCGACACCATTGACCTGGTGGGCTGGATCACCATGAGTAACGGCAGCGGCAAAGAATTTGACAATGCCCGCATCAAGCTGATGGCAGGAGATGTAAATAAAGTTCAACCAGAAGAAAGGAATTATCTGCGGCGGGCCTATGATGAAATGGAAATGGCCAAAAGCGCGGCCGCACCGGTCGTGGTAGAAAAAGCCTTCGATGAGTTTCATCTTTACACTCTTGAACATCCCACCACCTTGCGCGACCTCGAGACCAAGCAGGTGCAGTTTGTGGCGGCGACCCAGATCAAGTCACAGCGCCTGTATGTCTACAACGGCGCGGCAATTCCTAATTATGGCTGGGGCCCGGAACAGATCCGCAATGACGCCAGCTACGGCACGCAATCGAATCCTAAAGTCTGGATCATGCAAGAGTTTAAGAATTCAAAGGAAAATAATCTGGGCATGCCCTTGCCCAAAGGCCGGCTGCGCTTTTATCGCCGCGATGACGACGGCCAGTTGGAGTTCACGGGCGAGAACACGATTGACCATACGCCCTCCGACGAAACCGTGCGGGTTTACACCGGCAACGCCTTTGACATTGTGGGCGAGCGCCGCCGCACCGATTACAAGCTGGATAGCAGCCACGACTGGATGGATGAAGCCTTCGAGATCAAGCTGCGCAACCACAAGAAAGAAGCCGTCGAAGTGCGGGTGGTGGAAAAACTCTATCGCTGGAGCAACTGGAAGATCACGCAGCAATCACAGGACTACAACAAGATTGACGCCCAGACCATCGAGTTTCGCGTACAGATTCCTCCCGATGGCGAGCGCGTGGTGGCCTATACTGCGCACTATTGGTGGTAAATCTGAAGAATCGTTCGCTGTTCACGAGTAGAGATGTAGCTAACGTCTCTACGAAACTTGAACTGAAAGCTAACGAACGTTGGTAGCCGGCTGAATCTCTTCCACATCAATCCACTGCGTAGGATATTTGCCGGTGTAACACGCCGTACAGTAGTTGGTGTTCTCGCCCTCGCCGCAGGCCAGCTTCAGGCCCTCCAGTGAAAGATAAGCCAGGGAATCGGCGCCGATGAACTCGCGGATCTCTTCCACGGTCTTGTTTGCCCCGATGAGCTGCTTCTTGGAAGGCGTATCCACGCCGTAAAAGCAAGGGGAGATGGTGGGCGGACATGAAATGCGGAAGTGCACCTCGCGCGCGCCCGCGCTGCGCAACATGCGGACAATTTTCTTGCTGGTGGTGCCGCGGACGATGGAATCGTCAATCACGATCACGCGCTTGCCTTCCAGCAAACTGCGCACCGGGTTGAGCTTAAGTTTCACGCCGAAATCGCGCACCGACTGCTCGGGCTCGATGAAGGTGCGGCCCACGTAGTGATTGCGGATGAGCCCGAAACGGAAGGGGATGCCGCTCTCGGCGGAATAGCCCATGGCGGCGGTCACGCCGGAATCGGGCACAGGGACAATCATTTCCGCTTCGACCGGGGCTTCGCGCGCGAGCTGGCGTCCCAGGGCTTCGCGGCTTACCACCACCGGACGCCCGAAAATTGTGCTGTCAGGCCGCGCAAAGTAGACATGCTCGAAGATGCAGCTTGATTGCGGCGCTTTGGGAGCGTAAAAGCGCGAAGAAATTCCCTCAGGCCCAACCACCACCATCTCGCCGGGCTTGATGTCGCGCTCGTAGACGGCGCCGATCAGATCAAAAGCACAGGTTTCGGAGGCAAAAACAATGGTCTCATGCCGGCCCGCGGCCTTTTCAGCAGGCGTAACCGGAATGCGGCCCATGGAAAGTGGGCGAAAGCCGCGCGGATCGCGCACGGCAAATACGCGGTCGCGGGTCATGAGCACCAGCGAGAAAGCGCCTTCAATGCGGCGCAGCGCATCGGCAATGGCCTCGGGCAGGGTCTGCTCTTTGGATTGCGCGATGAGGTGCACTACAACCTCGGTGTCGCTGGTGGTCTGGAAGATTGAGCCCTGCTGCTCAAGCTTCTGCCGGATAAAATGCGCGTTGACCAAATTCCCATTATGGGCAAGGGCTATCATGCCCTTGTTGCAATCCACGGTGATCGGCTGAGCATTGAATAATGTGGAGTCGCCGGTGGTGGAGTAGCGGGTGTGGCCAATCGCGACCCTGCCGGGAAGACGGGCCAATACTTCCTCGGTAAAGATGTCGGCCACCAGGCCCATGGCCTTATGCGTATAGAGGCGACGCTCGTCGGAGGAGACAATACCGGCAGATTCCTGCCCACGATGCTGCAGCGCGTGCAGGCTGAGGTAGGCCAGCGTGGCGGCTTCAGGGTGGTTGTGGATGGCTACAACCCCGCATTCGTCCTTGAATTTGTCAGAACCGCTGCGCATATTGTCTCCTCTATGCTTTACCACTCTCTGGGTCTCCGCGCCCTCCGCGATAAATCAACTCTTCTGCAATGTTTCCGGAACCAGGTGCTCGCGCGTTTCCACGTGCAACATCCTGGGCAGGGCGGACTGCCAAACCTGCTTCAAGTCCGACACTGCGGCGGCAACAGCTACTTTGCCGTCAATATTTATTTCCAAGCTTTCTGAGATCGTTTGGCCGAGAACTTCCGCCGACAGCCCGTATTGTACCGCACTTTGTTGGATTCGCTTTGTATCTTTAGGGTCGCACGAAATTACCACTCTCGTGGGCTGCTCACCAAAGAGTGCACTCTCAGGAGAGTACGCTTGAGAGCTGAATTTCACCTTGGCCCCAATTCCAAGCGGAAATGCGGATTCGGCCAGGGCGACGGCCAATCCGCCATCGGAGCAGTCATGGGCCGATTCGAGCAGCCGCTCTTCTGCCGCCGAAGCCAAAAATTTTTGCAGAGCAGCTTCCTGCTTCAAATCGAGAGCTGGTGGATATCCCCACACCGTACCCAGAATTTCTTTGGCATATTCAGACGAGCCAAACTCGACTGCCGCCCGGGCCGGATCGCCAGCCGTTGTTCCACTGATGAGCAGAATGTCATGGCCTACATTGCGGAAGTGAGATTTCACAGCGCAATCAACGTCTTCCAGAATGCCTACGATTCCAACCACCGGCGTGGGATAAATGCCCTCGCCCAAGGTTTCGTTATACAGGCTGACGTTGCCGCCGGTGATGGGCGTGCCCAGCGTTTCACAAGCTTCGCTCATGCCATCGATTGCCTGCGAGAGCTGCCACATGATCTCTGGTTTTTCCGGATTGCCGAAGTTCAGGCAATTCGTAGCCGCCACCGGGGTCGCGCCCGTACAGGCCACGTTGCGGGCGGCTTCAGCCACGGCGTGCATGGCTCCCAATTTGGGATCGAGCCAGCACCAGCGTCCGTTGCAATCGAGCGACATGGCCAATGCGCGCTTTGTTCCCTTGATCCGCATCAGGCCGGCGTCGCCGCCGGGGCCGTCAACCGTGTTGGTTTGCACCATGGTGTCGTATTGCTCATGAATCCAGCGCTTGGAGCAGATGTTGGGCGAGCCCAACAGAGTTTTCAAAGCAGAAGTTAAGTCGCCGCCGGCTGCGAGCCTGATGTTGGCTGGCACCGCGCGCGGCACATCTGCCTGCCATGGCTTCATCGGACGCTGATAAACCGGGGCATCGTCGGTCAGCGCCTGGTTCGGAATCTCAGCCATGACCTCGCCATGATGCAGCACGCGCATCTTGTTCTCGTTGATCACGCAGCCAATGGCGACCGCGTCGAGCCCCCACTTGGTAAAGATCCTGAAGACCTCTTCTTCGCGTCCGTGCTCGGCCACCAGCAGCATGCGCTCCTGCGATTCGCTGAGCATGATCTCGTAGGCGGTCATGCCGGTCTCGCGCTGGGGCACGCGATCGAGTTCGATTTCAAGGCCCACGCTGCCGCGTCCGCCCATCTCGCAGGTGGAGCAGGTAAGGCCGGCGGCGCCCATGTCTTGTATACCGATGACGGCGCCAGATTCCATCGCTTCCAGGCACGCCTCCAACAGCAGCTTTTCCAAAAAGGGATCTCCGACCTGCACATTCGGCCGCTTCTGCTCTGAGCCTTCGCTGAATTCCTCGCTGGCCATGGTAGCGCCGTGGATGCCGTCGCGCCCCGTCTTGGCGCCCACGTAAATCACCGGATTGCCCTCGCCCGCCGCCCGCGCATAAAAAATCTTCTCGCGCCGCGCCAGCCCCAGAGCAAAAGCGTTCACCAGCGGATTGCCCGAGTAACACTCTTCAAAGCGCGTCTCTCCACCCAGGTTGGGCACGCCAAAACAATTTCCATAAGAAGCAATGCCGCTGACCACGCCTTCGAGAATCGAGTGGTTCTTATGGATGGCATCATCTGGATTTGCCGGAACTACATGATCTGCCCCAGGGCTGAATGCTGAATGCTGAGCCTGCCCCGGCGCGCCGTGAGTGCTGAGTGCTTTCTTTATCGTCCCAAAGCGCAGCGAATCCATCACGGCCAATGGACGCGCGCCCATGGTAAAGATGTCGCGCAGAATCCCGCCGACGCCCGTGGCTGCCCCCTGAAAGGGCTCAATGAACGATGGATGATTGTGCGACTCGATCTTGAAAGCGCATACCCAGCCGTCGCCAATGTCGATGATCCCGGCGTTTTCCCCCGGCCCCTGCACCACCAGCCGGCTGCGCGTGGGCAGGCGTTTGAGGTGCACACGCGAGGACTTGTAGGAGCAATGCTCGCTCCACATCACACTGAAGATGCCCAGTTCGGTAATGGTAGGCGTGCGCCCCAGGTGCCTAAGGATCTTCTGGTACTCCTCATCCGTGATGCCGTGCTCGCGGATGACTTCTGGAGTGATTTCGGGTGCTTTTGCCATGAGGGTGGACATAGCGGGAACTATATTTTCGCACGTCCCGGGGGCAAAGCCCAGCTAACCTTTTAGAGCACCTGGGCATCCCATTCTCTTAATAACGTACGAACGCCCTGATTAGACACTACACGTCAGGTCACCCAAGAGTCGTGAAACTGCGGCTGCTTGGGGTTTTTATTCATGTGACAGGGCGCATCGAATGTTGGAACAGGACTCGAATTGAAATCCTCCGCGTACCTCAGCGCCCTCTGCAGTTAACTCACCGCTTACTCCCGTTATGGAAGAGTGCCATTTTGAGAATATCCCTCATCAATGCGCCGGATTAGCTTTTTTTAGTGGCCAGCATGCGATTTTAACAACACAATAACTAGATACGGAGTGTCAAGGGCGGTAAACTGCCTATATGAAATCGGTGATCGTGGGCACGGCGGGGCATATTGACCATGGCAAAACCCGGCTGGTCAAAGCGCTGACCGGTATCGATGCCGACCGCCTGGGCGAGGAGAAGCGCCGCGGCATTACCATCGATATCGGCTTTGCCCACCTTGAGCTGCCCGCCCCCAATGGAGAAAAGCTGGAGCTGGGCTTTATCGATGTCCCCGGCCATGAACGCTTTGTGCGCAACATGCTGGCCGGCGTTGGCGGCATTGACCTGGTGCTGTTCGTGGTTGCCGCCAACGAATCAATAAGGCCGCAGACCCGCGAGCACTTTGATATTTGCCGCCTGCTCTCGCTGCCCCGCGGCATTACCGTGCTTACCAAATCTGACCTGGTTGACTCTGACACCCTGAAAGTCGTGCGGGCTGAGTTGCAGGATTTTTTGCGCGGCTCTTTTCTCGATCCCTCCACGTCGCCCATCATTGCCGTCAACTCGCGCGAAGGAGCCGGCCTTGAGGAGCTGAAGCGCGCCCTGGCCGGGGTGGCGGCTGAAATTCCCGCCAAGAATCCGGAGGCGTATTTTCGCCTGCCAGTAGACCGCGCCTTCACTATGAAAGGATTCGGCACGGTGGTGACCGGGACCATGATCTCCGGCAGCATTGGCAAAGATGCCGAGGTTGAAATTCTTCCGCAAAAGTTGCGGGCCCGGGTGCGGGGTGTGCAGGTGCATGGCGTCGCCTGTGAAAAAGCGGTTGCGGGAGAGCGCACCGCGTTGAACCTGACCGGCCCGGGGGTTTCAACCGAGGCGCTGGCGCGCGGCATGGTGATTGTAGAGCCGGGATTGTTTGCGCCGACGCGAATTGTGGACGTCCGGCTGTCGCTGCTGCGCTCGGCCAAGCCCCTGCAAGACCGTTCGCGGGTGCACTTCTATGCGCATACCTCCGAGGCGATTGCCGACGTTCTGCTGCATGGCCGCAAACAGCTCGCTCCCGGAGAAGATGCCTACGCCCAGCTTCGCTTGAGCGGCTCTACACTTCTGATGCCCGGCGACCGTTTTATCGTGCGCCAGTTTTCGCCGGTGGTGACAATTGGCGGCGGCATTGTGCTGGATTCATCCCCCATCAGGCTGAAGCCGGAGCCACATTTGCGATTTTTGGAGACTCTGGCCAGCGGATCGCCGGAGCAGGTTCTGGAGGCCCGCATTGCCCGCCAGAATGGCAATGGCCTGGACGCGGCCCGCGCTGTCGCCGAAACCGGATGGTTGGCAAAAACAGTTGAAGCCATAGCGGCGAAGCTGGTGGCCCAGGGGAAAATAGCGCGCGCAGGCAACGTATTCATCGCCATCTCAGCGCTCTCAGATTTGCAGGAGCGGGCATTTGCCGAGATCGAAAACTTCCAGCAGCAAAACCCGTTAGTCGCGGGCTATAGCAAAGAGGCGCTGCGCGAGCGCCTGGGAGTCCACAGCGAGATTCTGGAGTGCGTGCTCGCAGACCTGGTTCGGCTCAAGAAAGTCGAGGCATCGGGCGAGCACGTGCGCACCGCCGGGCGCGGCGTGGTGATGAAAGATGAGGAAATCGAATCCAAGCAGATCATCGAGCAGGCGTTTGCCCAGGCGGGATTGAAAGTCCCCGCGCTGAAGGAGATTCTTGCCGGATTAAAGATTGACAAGGGCCGCGCCCAGCGGCTGGTCACCCTGTTGCTGCGCGAAAAGACCCTGGTCAAACTGGGCGACGATCTTGTGTTCCATCATGATGCCCTGCGCCGGCTGCGCCAGTCTTTACTGGAACAAAAATCCAAATCGCAGAAGATTGACGTGGCCAAATTCAAGGACCTGACCGGCGTCTCCCGCAAATACGCCATTCCCCTTTTGGAATACCTCGACCGGGAGCATATCACCCGCCGCGAGGGCGATGTACGGATTATTTTGTGAACAGAATTGCTGGAAGCTGGCTGGCTCGGTTGACTTCCCTGAAAATTGTCTAGATTCAGTCGTGGAGAGGTAGGCATCCGAGATGGTCCGATTCAGGCCGTGGGCGGTTCCAGCTCCATCCGAGGTCCCTCTCCCCGCTTCGCGGGATCGGGATGACACTTTATAAAAGTGCGTCCTAAAAAGTGTGCAGAATATGATGGGCTTTCAGCCGCTGCAAACCGCCATTCGCCATTCCAAAATGTTTTCGATGAGGAATTACTAATCCGCGGTGGCTATGCTGGTCTGGCCATAGACCGCCGATGACGTGGCAGTTTTACGGGCGCCATCGACAATCGTCTCTTCCCAGACCGATTCATCTTTCAGGATGCGCGAAACCAAGGCGGTATGCATGGCGTGTCCAGCGCGGTAGGCCACGACCTTGCCGATGATGCGTTTTCCCAGCAGGGCCAGGTCGCCGATCAAATCCAGTATCTTGTGGCGGACAAACTCATCGGGATAGCGCAAGGGCCCGTTCTTGATGCCTTCGCGGGTCAGCACAATCACATTTTCTTCATTGGCCCCGCGGATGAGGCCCATATTGCGCAGCGCTATTTCATCTTGAAGAAACCCGAAGGTGCGCGCCGGAGCGATCTCGCGCAGATATGAGCCACCGGAGAGTTCGACCTCAAAAGTCTCCTGGCCGATGGGCTCGGGGAAGTCGATGGTGTAAGAAACCGAATATCCATCTGCCGGATACACGGCGATGAACTTTTCTCCATCGCGTACTTCCACTTCTTTGCAGATTCGCAGGTAGGTGCGGCGGCGGCGCTGCTGGCGGATGCCCGCGTTCTGGATCATGCGGATGAACGGTTGCGCGCTGCCATCGAGAATCGGCAATTCGAGATTATTGAGCTCAACGATGGCGTTATCAACGCCGGCGCCCATGAAGGCGGAAAGCAGGTGCTCGGTGGTGGAAATCAGCACGCCCTTTTTCATCAGGCTGGTGGCATAGCTTACTTTGGCTACGTTGCGGCAGATGGCTTCAACCTGATAGTCATCAAGATCGGCGCGGCGGAAAACAATGCCGCTCCCCGCGGTTGCCGGCAAGATGCGCAGAGAAACCGGCGCTCCGCTGTGCAATCCTGTGCCTTTGCACTCTACTGAACTACGAATTGTCTGTTCGTAAAGCAGTCTCGTACTCAGAAGTTAAATATTTGCCGGGTGTTGCTGGACATAAACCCATTTTTATCAGAAAAGTCTCGTCCACTATGTGATTGCAAACAGGTAGATTACACGCTTCTGTGGAAAATACGATGTGGCAAAAATGGCACACTACGTGTCTTATTTGCACACAACCGGCAGGGCATTGTTTACTAATCAGTTAGTGCAGTGTTTTTGAGGCCCGAAGCCATAAGTGACGCGGGTATCAAACAGAGAGTCAGCATTACCGGTATTGTAAGTAACCTTTGACAGAAAACGCTGGCGTGTCATCTCTCCGTTGTGCTCGCGAGTCACATCGTAGGGCGTATTGATTCCCTGCACCAGGTGGTAATTGCCATAGATTTCGATTTCTTCATTACGGTAACGCGTGTCAGGCTCGCGCCACGCAAAAGTTTTCCTGATAGGAAGATGGGTCTGCATATCCAGGTCGAGGGTGACCGCCTGGTTCTGTTTATTCATCACTGTGACCCGCTCTACCTGGTGGTTATCGACCAGTGTCTGGCCTTCGTAAAACAGGGCGATATCGGTTTCGTTAAGCCAGCGACGCAAGACGGAATCAAGAGAAAATTCGCGCTGCCGCCGGTATTCCGTCATATCTTTGTCATCTTGCACACAGGTGCCCTTGAACGTAGTTTCGTATCCCTGATCGCCGTTCTCGATGTAAATGATGTCGCGTTGCTTGGTCAGTTCCACGCGGTCTTTATCGGGCCACTTCCAGAAGCGCCAGAATGGTGTTCCCACGCCGTTAGCTTCCCCGTGATAGAAGCCGTAAGCGCGCCCCTCCTGTTGCATGTCCTGGATATTCAAATAGGCCTGGCCGCCCAGGGCTTGGATCGCCTTATCGATCAGCTCCCTTGCTTTTTGATCATTGGCCGCGGCAAGTGAGGTCTGCGCCGCAGGCGGAGTCTTGGTCCCCGACCCGGGCGCAGGGCTTTGCGCCGCGGCAAGGAGCGAAAGCAGCAGAATCAAAACGCTGATTTTCATTTGGACCTGTTTAGTTAGAAGCACAATCCGGCAGAGTAGCTGCCTATGTACAACATTCATCCTACCAGCACAGCCCCGCCGTTCACGTTAAAGAACCTCGCCTGTAACGAAGCCGGCATGTTCGCTGCACAGGAACAGGATAGGCGCCGCAATCTCTTCCGGCGTGGCCACTCGCCCCAGCGGAATGCTCTTAAAGATTTTCTCGCGGACCGCGGTATCGTTCAAGGCGGGCGCAGACATATCTGTGGCCACCCAGCCGGGGGCAACACAGTTGACGCGGATTTGCTCAGCGGCCAGCTCCGTAGAAAGCCCTTTCACCATACTGATGAGCGCGCCCTTGCTGGCGGCGTAATCACAGTGGAAGGCTTCGCCCCGCTGTGCGGCGGTGGAGCTCACCAGCACAATGTTGCCGCCCGGGCGCTGTCTCTTGGTCTGAGCTTTCATCTGTGCTACAGCATGCTTCACCAGCCCGAAAACAGCGTCAAGATTCACAGCCATAGTGCTGCGCCACTGCTCGTCTGACATCTCATCAATCGGAGCGTCGTTGGATGGCCACACACCATGATTGGCCACCAGGATATCAAGAGCTCCAAAACGCGCGACCGCAGCCTCTACCAGCTTGCCACCGCTCGCTGGACTGTTGAGATCCATCTGCACCGCGGCACAATTTGCCTCGCCGCACTCGCGCACCAACTGCTCCGCTGTTTTGCGCGACTGCTGATAGTTGAAGAAAACCCTGGCGCCAGCGGCCACGAACATCTTGACCGCAGCAGCCCCGATGCCGCGCGATCCGCCGGTGATGAGAGCGACCTTATTGGAGAAATCCAGTTTCATGTTCAGTTGCCAGCTGCTTTCACAAACGCCCGAAACAACGCTCGCGACAACGGCTCGTCATCGTAACTCCGCTCCGGATGCCACTGTACCGCTATAACAAAGTGTCCGGGGGCGGTTCCCTCCAGCGCTTCGACTACGTTATCTTCGGGGCAGCGGGCGCTCACGCGCAGGCCGTCACCGATCACGTCTGCAGATTGGTGGTGGCTGGAATTGACCTCGAAATCGAAGGCGTTCGACTTGTGAGCTGTCTCCTGGAGATGAGCACCGATTTCCGGATCGTGATGCAACATGCGGGCGAAGCCCGAGAAAGGGTCGATGCGCACCCGATGGGCGTGGGCCACAGTGCGCCCGGCGGCGTGGTTCACCGTGGTTTTGATTTGCGAGGGGATATCCTGCACCAGCGTGCCGGTGCGCCACACATTCAGCGATTGCAGCCCATAGCAGATGCCAAAAATCGGCTTGCGCAGGTTGTGCGCGTCTTGCAGCAGCAGCTCATCGGCGGCATCGCGCAAAGCGTCAACCTCAGCCGTTTGCGGATGGCGCGGAGCACCGTATTTTTGCGGATCGACATCTGCCCGGCTGCCGGGCAGCAGGGCGGCCTGGCAAAATGCAAGCTGCTTGGCGATTTCCGTCGAGCTTTGCTCCAGGCGGATTACCATCGCTTCGCCCCCGGCTTTCTCAATGGCGGCAACATACTGCGGCAAGGCGCGCTGGGCATACTCCGGATGACGCGAGTGGAGGTCGGGGATGGCAATCTTGGGTTTCACGGCTATCTGTCTTCCTTTACGCTGGCCGGCTGTGCTGCAGCCAGAGTCTGGCGCGGATCGGCGACCTCGGCGTGCGCGTAATACAAGTCTTCCACCGCCTTCTGCACGACGGCAGCCAGCTTCTCCATGTCGCGCACGGTGTAGCCCTGGGTAGGAATGGGATCGCCCACCAGCATCCTGAGCGGACGTGGCCTCATATGGAACGAATCTATAGGCAGCATCTCAAAAGTTCCCACAATGGCAATGGGGACCACCTCCACCTGCGTCTTGATTGCCACATAAAAAGCGCCTGAGAGAAAAGGCCGCACCTGGCCGCTGGCGGAGCGGCCGCCTTCGGGAAAAACCACCATGGGCATGCCGCCGCGCAGGGTCTCGGCGGCGCGGTTGAGGCTGCGCATGGAAGAAGCGGCGCTGGTGGCATCCACCGGGATCTGCCCTGAACGCCGCAGGTGCCATCCTAAAAATGGATAGCGAAACAGCTCTTCCTTGGCGATGATGCGAAACTGAAAGGGAAGCTGGGTATAGAGCACGGGGATATCCAGCGCGGAAATGTGGTTGGCGGCGTAGAGATGCGGTTTGGTGGTGTCAACCCGCTCTAACCCGCTCACGGTCACGTGCGTAAGGCAGGTCTTCAGAATCAGCCACGCCCATAGCCTTGCAAAGCCGTGCTGCACGCGCCCGCTGCGGTCAAAGAGGGAAGAAAACAACGAGAGACTTCCCAAAACCCCGGTATAGACGAAGATCAGCGAGTCGATGATCAGAGACAGCAGGCCGGTGAGCGCCCACCTGAGTTTGGATTCCTGTTTTGCCACGATGCCGGGAAGCTTCCAGAGAATTTAATGCCGGCCCTGAAGAATGCGCAGGGCCTCTCCTACAATGTAAATCGAACCCGTGATTACTACCACTGTGCCTTTGCCGGCAAGAGCGCGGGCGCGCTGCCAGGCGCTTTCGACGCTGGGCTCAAGCATCGTCTCGGCGTTGCCGTGCAAGGCGGCTTGCTGGAGTTCGGCTGGAGTGGCCGCACGCGGGCTTTCAGCATGGGTCAGAATCACTTTGTCGGCCAGCGGGAAGAGGACCTCAGCCATTTCTCCGATGGCCTTGTCGCGCATGGCGCCGAAGATCATGATGAGCGGCCGCCCTTCGTAATGCTGTGAAAGCGCGGCGCGCAACGCCCAGGCCCCGGCGGGGTTGTGGGCCACATCGAGCACGATCTCAGGATCGCCGCCGGTAGCGGACAAAATCTGGAAGCGGCCCGGCCACTCGGCCTGGCGAATTCCAGCTTCGATCTGCTTAGGCGTAACTGCGAATCCAAATTGTTTCAGCTCGATAGCGGCAGCAATCGCCAATGCAGTATTGCGAAGCTGATGCCGCCCCGGCAATGACAACTCGACACAGATTTCCTCTCCTAAAACCGTGAGCGGATACGACCCGCCTTCTGCCCAAACCACCTGCGATCCCGGCGAGACCGGAGGGACATAGGGCACAGCACTCACGCCGCGCGCGTCACGTTCCAGAATCGTGTTTCCGATAACGTCATTGGCTTCCGGGTGCTGCGGAAGCGTGACCACCACTCCGCGCGGGCGGATGATGCCTGCCTTCTCGCCTGCAATCTCACGCAGCGTGTTGCCCAGAAAATTCTGGTGATCGAGCGAAATATCGGTGATGACAGAAATGCAGGGCTCAACAACGTTGGTGGCATCCAGGCGCCCGCCCATGCCCACTTCGAGCACCGCGATTTGCACCCCCGCGCTGGCGAAATATTCAAAAGCCATCGCCGTCAGCATCTCAAAAAAACTCGGATGCCAGGGCAGCGCACCTTGTGCCAGCAGTTTCTGCGCAGCCTGCTCGACCCGGGAGTGTGTCTCGGCAAATTCTACGTCGCTGATTATCTCGCCATCAACCTGGATGCGTTCATTGGCGCGAATGAGATGAGGCGAGGTGTAGAGCCCGGTATGAAAATTGGCTGCCCGCAGAATCGAATCGAGCAGTGCGGCGGTAGAACCCTTGCCATTGGTTCCCGCAATCAGCACGCTGGCGAAGCGCCGTTCAGGGTGGCCCAGTTCCTGCAGCAACACGCGCATGTTGGCCAGATCAAATTTATGCGCAGGCGTCTGCGCCAGCTCGTGGCCGAGTTTCAATAGCTCGGTAATGGCATTGTCGTAAGAAAGCATTTGTAAGCAGCAATCGGCGTTTTAGCAATCTACAGAAGCACTCAGCATTCAGCCAAACCATCAAACATGTGATTGCAGCAGAACTGTTTTGGATTTCGATAATGTCAAAGGGCTGAATGCTGACGGCTGAGTGCTGAATGCTTCTCTTGAGTGCAAGTGCTAACTGCCCACACTCATAAAATCCAGCGCCCGCGAGATATAACTCTTCATTTCTTTGCGGTGCACTACCGCGTCGAGCATTCCGTGCTCCAGCAGGAATTCGCTGCGCTGAAAGCTCTCCGGCAGTTTCTGGCGGATGGTCTGCTCGATGACGCGCGGGCCGGCAAAGCCGATGAGCGCGCCGGGTTCGGCAATGTTCAGGTCGCCCAGCATAGCATAGGAGGCGGTCACTCCCCCCGTCGTAGGATCGGTAAGGACAGAGATATAAGGCACGCGGGCCTCATCCAGGCGGGCCAGGGCGGCTGAGATCTTGGCCATCTGCATGAGGCTGACTACGCCCTCCATCATGCGCGCGCCGCCCGAGGCTGAAACGATAATCAGCGGCGTATGCTCTTCCGTGGCGCGCTCGATCGCGCGGGTGATGGCTTCGCCCACCACCGCACCCATGCTGCCGCCAATAAAGGAATACTCCATGGCGCTGACGATCACGGGCCGCCCGTTCATCTTGCCTTCGGCGTTGACCACGGCGTCTTTCAGTCCGGTGGAAGACTGCGTCTGGCGGAGCCGATCGGAGTAGGCGCGCACATCCACAAACTTCAGCGGATCTGTAGAGGCCAGGGTTTCGTCTTCCACGCTGAAGCTGTTGTCTTTTTCGCCGTCATCGAGCAGCAGCGCCAGACGCGCGCGCGCATCAATGCGGAAGTGACGGTTGCACTTGGGACACACATTCCAGTTCTGGTCCAGATCTTTCTTCCAGATCACCTGGCGGCAGCCTTCGCACTTGACCCACAGGCCTTCCGTGCGAACCCGCTTTTCGCTGGATGCTTCCAGCTCCGTGTTTTCGCGTTTAAACCACGACATAATCAATTGCCAGCGCCCAGTTGCCGGTTGCCAGTTAGAGACTTGGGCGAGGAGAACTACCAGTATTTCGCACTGTCATGCCTACTGGCAACTGCGTAAGGCAAGAAGTGACTCAACTTGAAACCAGAAACTTGAACCCGAAACTAATACTCAATTCCCCGCTGCGCCATCACGCCTTTGTCATACGCGTGTTTCATCTGCTTCATTTCGGTTACGGTGTCGGCGATTTCCACGATGCTGGGGTGGGCGTTGCGTCCGGTAAGGATCACATGCACCATCTCCGGCTTGCGCTTGAGCGCTTCCACCACCGGCGCGGGATCGAGCAGGCCATAGCTGATGGCGTAGTTGATTTCATCGAGGATCACCAGGTCCCACTGGCCTGACATGATCTCGCGCTCAGCCTCGGCCCAGGCTTCCTGCACCATCTTCACGTCTTCCGGATCGGTCTCTGCCCCGCCAACTTTTACGAAGCCGCGGCCCATCTGCTTCATGATGAACTTGTCGCCGAAGCTCTGCACGGCATCCAGCTCCCCGTAATGCCACGACCCTTTGAGGAATTGCAGCATCAGGACACGCATGCCGCAGCCTACGGCACGGAGGCCGGTGCCCATGGCGGCGGTGGTCTTCCCCTTGCCCGGACCGGTGTTGACGATGATGAGACCCTTGCGAATGTCTGTCATAATTTTCGTCGCGAATACTCGCGGATGAGCGCTGATGAAATGTTACCGTTACATATCTGTATTTCAGCAATTAGCACTTGGCACTTAGCATTTAGCCAAATTGAGAGTTTTGCCTCCCGTTTTCTTGGATATTCTTTGCTGGCTAAATGCCAATTGCTAAGTGCTGATTACAGATGCAAGCCGCTCATGACCGTAATCACACAGAACACCTCTGTCGCGAGATTCAGTGCCCACAATGATACGGATGTCCTTTTAAGATTGTAAATGCACGGTAGAGCTGCTCCAGCAAAACCACGCGCGCCAGCTCGTGTGGCAGGGTCATCTTGCCCAGCGAAATAGAGGTGGAAGCGGTTTGACGGGCAATGTCGCTGAAGCCATCGGCCGGACCAACGGCGAATAGCAACGTCTGCGTTCCACGCGTCTGGTGCTGCTCCAGGAACTCAGCCAATTCCACTGAGCTGAGCTGCTTTCCGCGAGAATCAAGTACGACTAATACCGGCGGCGTGCGCGAGGCGGATTTCTCGATCTGCTTCAGCAAGGCCGCTTCGCCGGCCAGCTCCTGTGATTCGACCGGCGTATAGCGCGCCAGGCGCTTAAGATACTCGGCTGTCAGCGAATGAATCGCCGGCTCTTTGGTTTTGCCGATCCACGCAACTTTTAATTTCACCAAGATGGTTTATCACAATTGAGGGGCCGAGGACCGCGAACGCCCCCTAAATCCGCCAAATCAGCGAAATCGGCGGTCAGCTTTTTTTCTTGTGCGAAGGTTTGGCTTTCTTTCTTGCTGATGCTGATTTGTTCTTGCTCACAGCCGGCTTGCGTTTTGGGGCAACAGCCGTCGCCGTTGATTTCTTTTTGGCAATGACCCGCTTTGCCGGCGTCAGCACCTCGGCCGGGGTCAGCCGTTTGGCAGATTTCCACAGCCGTTCCAGATCGTAGAAGCGGCGGGAGTGCTCGCTGAAGATGTGGACCACAAAATCCACGTAGTCCATCAGCACCCACTCGGCCTGGTTGTAGCCTTCGACGCTTTTGGGAGCAAACGTCATGGCGTGCAGCCGTTCGCGGATATCATCGGCAATGGCCTGGATCTGCCGCGGGTTGCTCCCGCTGCAGATCACAAAATAATCGGTGAAGGCGCCCGCGTTTTTATCCATCTCCAGAACGGAGATGTTGGCGGCTTTCTTGTCTTCGCAGGCCTGGATTGCGGCTGCGACCTGTTGTCTCAAGGCGGTATTAGCTCTCATTCCGCCTCGCCTACAGCTTTGGGGTACAGGTTCATCTTTTTAATGTACTCGGCAACCGCCGGATTGACCAGCTTGCCGAGTTTCTCTCCCTTGCGGATGGCGGCACGGATGCCGGTGGCGGCAGCGGGCATATGCACACCTTCCAGAAGATGCAAGGTGATGCCGCGCAGCTTCAGCGTGCTAACGAGACGGGTGCGCTTCAAGGGGCGCCGAACGGTTTTAGGGCGCAGGCCTGGCGGCAGAGCATCAGCCACATCCGCCAGATAATAGCCGGGACGGCTGACTACGATGAATTCGCACTCGCGCAGCAGGGCCTCGGGCTCGCGCCACGTGGAAATTTCGCGGAAGGCGTCGACGCCCATCACGAAAAATAATTTGTCCGCAGGCCTGAGCGAAGCCTTGAGTCGGCGCACCGTGTCTATCGAATAGTGGACCCGGTCTTCGCCGGTGGGGTCCTTCTCTTGCGGCGCTTCCAGCAGCGATGGGAAAAACTTTTTCCCGCCCTGCAGCGCCAGCGTCACCATGGCATAGCGATGAATGAAATCTGTAATGGGTTGTTTGCGCTTGTGGGGAGGAATGTCGCCGGGAACGAAGAGAACCTTGCCCAGCTTGCAGCGCTCGAGCGCGGCCTGGGCCACGGCAAGGTGTCCGTTGTGGATCGGATCGAAGGTCCCCCCCAAAAGGCCGATATTCATCTGTAAAAAACTTACCACGGATTGCGCGGATGGCGTGGATTTTAGAAGGGGGGTGGGTATTACTCGAGTAATGAATTCGCCAGAAGCAGAAATATCCCTTCGCCTCCGGGAGCGGTGAGAGGCGCCGCTTTGATGTTTTCAAAGACCGTGGACACGGAACCTCCCATTCATCATGCCAGCATTTTGGCAAAAGGCAATGATTTGATACCACTTTGCCTGTATGTTCAGAATAAAAGCGGTCTAAGCCGCTTTCTTTTTGGGCACCTTGGCGCCGGAACGCCGCGCCTCCGACAGACCGATGGCGATGGCCTGTTTGCGGCTTGTAACTTTCTTCCCGCTGCGTCCTGATTTGAGCTGGCCATGTTTGCGCTCATGCATGGCTTTTTTCACTTTACTTTGCGCTTTAGGGCCGTATTTGCGCCTGCTGTTCGATTTTTTTGCCGGCATAATATTCTCCTTTGATGGATATGACGCATTCACGCTAACAGGGGGTTGCGTGCCTGGCGAACGGAAGAGGCTGGCGTCTCGCCCATTTACGAATGTGCCACGTCAAATCCTTGGGGCATCGTCCTTACAGGACTTGGCTTATTTGTTTGCTTTCCCAGCACTGGGAAGTGCTGGGCCGCAATACGCCACCCCTTTGGGGTTGTTCGCCCCTCATGTCCACAACATGGGTTAGAAAATTGAATGATTGGGGGTTTGCCGAGCACAGGAGCAGAGGATAAAGGCCAGCACAAACTTTCAACCTGTGGAAAGGGGAAGATGTATTTCCAGGACCAATCCGCCGGTGTTGGCGTTGCTGGCCTGTATGCTGCCGCCATGCAGCTTGACGGCGCGCTCGGCGATGGTGAGCCCGAGGCCGACTCCTCCGGTATGCTGCGCGCGGGCTGCGTCAAGCCGGTAAAAGGGACGAAAGAGATTTTGCAGCTCGGCTTCCGGAACTCCCGGGCCATGGTCGCGAACGCGAATCACCACTTCCATCGGTGAGGTGGAATGGGTGCGCTCGGCGGTCACTTCCACTGCGGTGCCTTCCCTTGTATAGCGGATTGCGTTGCGCATCACGTTTTCCAGCGCGCTGCGCAGAAGCTCGAAGTTGGCCGCAATGGTGTAGTCGCGCGGGGCAACGTATTGAATGGAGCAGTTGCGCATTTTGGCTTCAATCTCGACGTCAGCAATGATGGTTTCTATCAATTCCGTCAGGCTTACCGGCGCTTTTGGCGGCGGTTCAGTGGCCGATTCCAGCCGCGAAAGGGTCAGCAGGCGTTCAATCATCTCATTCAGGCGCTCGGTTTCTTTCTCGATGCGGTCTAATGCAGCCTGGTTCGGAGCCTCAATCTGACGGGCCAACCCCAGGGCCAGCACCAACCGGGTGAGGGGAGAGCGCAGCTCGTGAGAAATATCGCGGATCAGGCGCTGTTGCGCGCCAATCAGGATTTCAAGGCGCTCGGCCATGTGATTGAAGTCGCCCACCAGTTGCCCGACCTCATCCCCCGATCTTGCCGTTTTGTTACCCGCACGGGCGCTCAGGTCTCCCTGGGCGATCAGTTGCGCCGCGGTGCGCAAACGCGTAATGGGGGCGGTCAGGTAACGCGCGAGCACAAAACAAACCAGACCTGAAATGGGAACCGCAATCATCAGGCGCTGCAATGCCGCCCAGGAAAAAAAGCGGATCTCAGGCCCGGACAACGTAACCACAAAGCGATAGGGATGGCCGGCAGCGGTTACGATGCGCTTGGCGATGACTCGCCGCCGGTCAGCACCGGTGAAATCAACGGTCCCGCTCGCCGAAGCCCGGTTCGCGGCATCTTTAACAACGGCATTCGGAAGCTGGCCACAAAGAGGATTGCCGTTGTCGTCGAGGAAAAAACTCTGCAGATGGATTGTCTCTTCCAGACTTTTCTGCTGTTGCTCAAGCCCGGCACAGCCCTGGTTTTCATAGGCCTGGGCAAAGGTGTAAGCATTGACGGAGATGACCCCGGAAAACATGTTGCGCCAGGATTCATGCAAATCGGCGGAGCGCCGGGTTTCAGCGGTGAGCGCCAGAATGCTGATGATGAGGATGGTGCTGACCCAGAAAGAAAAGAAGATTTTGAAAAACAGACTGCGCATAGACTACCGCTCACCGGCCTTCTGCTCCGAGGCAGGCAAAGCGTAGAGATAGCCGGCGCCGCGAACGGTTTTGATGCGCTCGGCGCCGCTGACCATTTCTCCCAGCTTTTTCCGCAATTTACTGATATGAACGTCGATGCTGCGGTCAAACAGGTTCAAATTCCGGCCTAACACCTTCTGCGCCAATTCTTCGCGAGATACAATTTTGCCGGCCGAGCGCAGCAGGGCTTCGAGCAAGCTGAATTCGACAGAGGTAAGGTCAATCGCTTCGCCAGTGCGAGTGGTGGTGCGCGCTCCAAGGTCGAGCTCTACATCTCCGACGGTGAGGCGCTCGCCGCTTTCAGGCCCATCTTTGCCATTCTGCGGACGGCGCAAGATCGCCCGCACCCGGGCAAGCAGTTCGCGCGGATTGAACGGCTTGGGCAAATAATCATCCGCGCCGATTTCCAGGCCCACAATGCGGTCCACGTCATCTCCCCGGGCGGTCAACAGGAGCACGCGCAGATCAGAGGAGGTGCGCAGTTGCCGCAGCAGATCGAATCCGTTCATGCCGGGCAGCATCACGTCGAGGAGCAGCAGATCATGGTCGCCGGAGAGCGCGCGCTGCAATCCGCGCTCGCCGTTATGCACGGCCTCAACCTCGAAGCCTTCCGGGCGGAGGTATTCAGCAATCATGCTGCATAGCTCCACGTCGTCATCGATGATAAGCACTCGTTCCATGAGTCGATAAGATGTGTTTCACAAATCCCCCGAGTACTCCTCAGGGGCTAAAGCCCGAATTTTGAAGGTCCCTTAGCGGCACAGCTGAAGCCGCGCCCTTTCAAAACTATTTATGAAAACACGCTTGCAGCCAATTCCTCTTTACACTTTATAGTTTATTTCTACTGTAGACGTACCTGGCAAATCGTAAATATTTGCAAAAGCGTCTTTACACTTCTTTACACGGTCTCGCCCATTCTTAACCGCAGAGCATGACAATCAATCGTCTTATAGATAAAGCAGAGAAAAGTATCTGCAAAGTATAAGGAGTCTACAAAGAAGGTTATGAAGAAGCGTTTGATCGTAATTTGCGTCATTTTAATGGGTGTGCTTTTGACCGCTGCGGTGGCACAGAGCATCGTGAAGCACCAGCGAGCGCGGTATACCGCGATGATGTTGCCGTTTGGAAACCATGCCGTTGCGTTCCTGACCGATACCCTGAACCTGACCGACCAGCAGCAAAGCCAGATTAAATCAATCCTGGCGCAGGAGCGCACGCAAATGCAGCCATTGCTGAGTAACGCCCGGCAGGTGCACCAGCAGGTGGAGGCGGCTGCGCTCTCCGATAATTTTGATGCCAACCAGGTCAAGACCATTCTGGAGCAGAACAAAGATAATCTCGTCAATCTGGCTGTAGAGGCAGCCCGCACCCAGAATGAGGTTTACAAAATCCTGACCCCGGAGCAACGGACCAAGCTGGAAACGCTCCGCGCCCGCCATCAGGAGCGCATGAACAAGTGGATGCAGGAGCAAAACCAGCAGAAGAATAATTAAGAGGTTGTAACTCTCTCTCCTCCGAGAGTGAAAAAGGGCGGGAGCGGTTTGTTGGCTCTCGCCCTTTGTATTTGGTAATTATCCTTTCGATCAAATGTGGCTTGCAAGTATGCCCACGCAGCGAGGACTTCTCAAGAGCATGTTATACGAGACTCCACGAGGAACTGGTCGCGGTTTTGAGTTCAATGTATTTACTTATTTGAGCGACAATATTGTTGATGAATTCGTTAGTTGTTGAAAGAATCTTGAACGAGGACCTAGTTTTTACACTTAGGATTAAATATGGTGGTTTACGTTATTGAAGTCAGGACAAACTGATGAAAGGCTTGTTTACCCAGGGAGTTGCTATTCTTACCGCGCAACCGCTGGCACTCGATGAGTTACGTTCGCTTCTGTCCGAATATCGCGTTCTTCGTACTGTTAAGCCGGGCGCAGATTGGCCATTGGGAGGTGCGAGCGCGCTGATTGACTACAGAGAGGAAATTAACGGCCTGGCGCAGATCGACACGGTTGACCATCCTTGGCCTGATGGCATGGGTGACCCGAAAAATGATCCGACTATTTTCTATGCATGGTCAATGGGGTTTTTCGGCCCTTTTGCCTATCCGCGCGGACTCAAGCGTGCCACTGAGCAAGCCTGTTCCTGGCCAGATGCGAAGACGATCGTTCCGCGGCATCGGGCCTTTCTTCGCATACGCATCACCTACATGGCAGGTCCTGATGCGCCCGTAATGCCTGCTGGCGTCGATCCGCTGCATGAACTGGAATTCGTGACCGGCCTGGCTCAGCAACTGCTGAAACATCCCGCCGCCTTATGCTATTTCAATCCCAACGGCGAGGTAGTCGCGCCTGCCTTTATTTTTCGTGACTCGGTCGAGTATCACCAGAAGCACGATCTCCCGCCTTTTGATCTATGGTCAAATGTTCGGTTGTTCAATCTTGCTCCAGACTGGCTTCTAATGGATACGGTCGGCCTTTGGCAGCTCGATATGCCGGATCATGAGGCCGTTTTTCCGAAAGACCACTTCAACCCGAGTGACGTGTCCAAGTTCCTCAGAAATGCTCCCTTGTATGTGATGAGAGGCGGGCGTGAGATCAAGGACAACGACACGATGGATGGTCCGGCTGATGCTCATTGGCAAGCAGTCCGATTCCTGAGACCATTAGTTAAGCCGCCGCGTGAGGTCTTCTGTTGGGTACCGCAAGGTTCGCAGTCGATCCCGAAACAGATCACGAATCGCGAGCGGGTGGCCGAAATGTCCTCTAGACCGTCATAGCACCTGCCCCTGGAATTAAGCTACGGAAGACTTTTCCGGCCGCTTCTGCTTTTCCTTACCTGCGTTACTGCGGCTTACCTGAAAGATCATCTTGCGTTCTTTCAGATCAGCGTCCACCGACACGTGGTCGCCGTGGAGCACCTCGCCGTCGAGAATCTTCAGCGCCAGCGGGTCCTGGATCAGCCGCTGGATGGCCCGTTTCAGCGGACGCGCTCCGTACGCCGGATCATAACCTTCGCTGAACAGCAGTTCGCGGGCGCGGTCGGTAAGCTCAATGCTGATCTTGCGGTCAGCCAGCAAGCGCCGGAGATCGTTCAGGCGCAACTCCACGATGCGCGTGAGCTGCTCTTTGCCCAGCGGCTGGAAGACAATGATGTCATCTACCCGGTTCAGGAACTCGGGCTTAAAGTGCGCGCGCAATGCGTCCATCACCTTTTCCGTGGCTTCATAGAACTGCTCGCGGTTGTCGAGCCGCACGGCCTGCAGGTAAGCGGCGCCAATGTTCGAGGTCATGATGATGACGGTGTTCTTGAAATCCACGGTGCGGCCCTGGCCATCGGTCAGGCGGCCGTCGTCCATGATCTGCAGCAGCACGTTGAAGACATCAGGGTGCGCTTTTTCGATCTCATCAAACAGGACCACAGAGTACGGCCGGCGGCGTACCTGCTCGGTGAGCTGTCCGCCCTCTTCGTAGCCGACATAACCAGGAGGCGCGCCGATGAGCCGCGAGACCGCGTGCTTTTCCATATATTCGGACATGTCGATGCGAATTAGTGAGTGCTCGTCATCAAAGAGAAACTCAGCCAAGGCGCGCGCCAACTCGGTTTTGCCCACACCGGTCGGTCCTAAAAAAATAAACGAACCGATAGGACGATTGGGGTCGCTCAGCCCGGCACGCGAACGGCGGATAGCATTGGACACGCGTTCCAGCGCAGCATCTTGCCCTAGCACGCGCTGGCGCAAACGTTCTTCCATCTGCACCAGCTTTTTCACCTCGCCTTCCAGCATCTTGGAGACCGGGATACCGGTCCACTTGGAGACGATGCGGGCGATATCTTCTTCATCCACTTCTTCTTTCAACATGCGCGAGCGGCGGTTGCTGGCGTCAGTCTCGGCATTCAATTTGGCCAGCTCGGTTTCCGCCTGGCGCAGCAAGCCATAACGGATCTCAGCCACACGCTGCAGATTGCCTTTGCGTTCTTCGGTTTGCTCTTCCAGCTTGAGCTGCTCGATGCGCTCTTTAAGCTGGCGCACTTTGGCGATGGCTTCTTTCTCTTCCAGCCATCGAGCCTTCAAAGCATTGGATTTCTCGCGGACCAGGGCCAGCTCTCTTTCAACCAAAGCGAGCCGCTCCTTGGAGTTAGGGTCGTCCTCTTTCTTGAGCGCCTGTTTTTCGATCTCAAGCTGCGTAGCGCGGCGCTCGAGTTGGTCGATTTCCGTCGGCATGGAGTCGATCTGGATGCGCAAAGAGGCGGCGGCCTCATCCACCAGATCAATGGCCTTGTCGGGCAGAAAGCGTTCGGTGATGTAACGATGCGAGAGCGTAGCCGCAGCCACGATAGCAGAATCTTTAATGCGGACGCCGTGATGGACTTCGTAGCGCTCTTTCAGGCCGCGCAGGATTGCGATTGTGTCTTCGACCGTGGGCTCGCCTACGTAGACAATCTGGAAGCGGCGCTCCAGGGCCGCATCTTTTTCGATGTATTTGCGGTATTCATTCAGAGTGGTAGCGCCGATGGCCCGCAGTTCGCCTCGCGCCAGCGGTGGCTTGAGCATGTTGCTGGCGTCAATCGCTCCCTCGGCTGCGCCGGCCCCGACCAGCGTGTGCAGTTCATCAATAAACAGGATGATCTGGCCTTCGGACTCTTCAATTTCCTTCAGCACGGCCTTGAGACGGTCTTCGAATTCACCGCGGTATTTCGCGCCGGCCAGCATCGAGCCCAGATCGAGGGCCACAATGCGCTTGGAGCGCAGGACTTCAGGCACATCGCCGGAGACGATACGCTGCGCCAATCCTTCGACAATCGCAGTCTTGCCTACCCCGGGTTCGCCAATCAGCACCGGGTTGTTCTTGGTGCGCCGCGAGAGCACCTGCATCACGCGCCGGATTTCGTCATCGCGGCCGATTACAGGATCGAGCTTTCCACGGCGGGCAAGGTCGGTGAGATCGCGCGCATAACGCTGCAAAGCCTGGTACTTCGCCTCGGGATTCTGGTCGGTGACCTTCTGTGTGCCGCGTATCGTGGTCAGAGCCTTGAGGATGGCATCGCGGGTCGCCCCCTGTGCGGTCAGCAGCTTGGCGGCTTCGTCCTTTACATCCGCAATGGCCAGCAGCAGGTGCTCGGTCGAGACAAACTCGTCTTTAAAACGCTCGGCTTCTTTGAAGGCGCTTTCCAGCACCTTGGACGCCTTGGCTGAAAGCTGGGCCTGGGTCGCGCCTCCGCCAGACACTTTGGGCATGCGCTCGATCAGCCCTTTCGCATCTGCCGCAATCGCTTCAACACTGGCGCCAATTTTTTCCAGCACAGGCGGAACGATGCCCTCGCGGTCTTCCACCAGCGCCAGCAGCAAATGCACCGGCTGCAATTCCGGATTGCCGTGCTCGGCAGCAATGTCGTTGCCGCGCTGCACGGCCTCTTGCGCCTTCAATGTCAGCTTGTCCCAGCGTATCGCCATAAATATCTCCTTACATTTACTCCCAATACCTAGCTAGTTGCCCTACCTGCCTGTGGATTACGAAAGCCGGAGTCTGTCACTCGGTCAATAATAGATTCAGATGTATGCAATTCGGTAGAGGGTTGAAATTCGTCAATCGTACTTTTTAAATCGTACTTCCGTTTACTTCCCAAATCGTACTCTCAAAAATAAACAGGAGATAGGAGCCCATGTTGAGCTGCCCACCTCCCATTCAGATACTTCGGGTGTGAGAATTACGCGGCCTGGCTCTTCTTGGCCTCGATGGTCTTGGGAGCCGTGCTGGTGCCGACCTTGATCTGCTTCGGCTTGGCTTCGGCCTTCTTGGCCAACTGGAGCTTGAGAATGCCATTTTCGTAGGTAGCATTCACGTTCTCCGGATCGACCGTGTTGGGCAGCGTGAAAGAACGCGCAAAAGCACCGTAACGGCGCTCAATGCGATGGAAGTTCTCTTCCTTCTCTTCTTTCTCGAAGTTGCGCTCGCCGCGCACCGTCAGAGTGTTGTTTTCCAGTTTGATGTCGAGGTCTTTCTCCTCAATTCCGGGGACCTCAAGCTTCAGGGTGATGTTGTGCTCATCTTCATAGACGTCAACCGGGGGCACGAAGGTACCGCTGGTGAGCAGTTCATCACTTCCGCGGCCGTAGTCCTGGAAGATTCGATGGATCTGATTTTGGAAAGTCACCAAATCACGAAAGGGTTCAAAGCGAGTGAGATATGCCATTTTTCATTCCTCCTAAAGTCTTTCCGTTTTAAAGTTCAAAGTTTAGGGTTAATAAACCAACCACATTACGTCAGACTCATAATTAGTATATAAGAAGCATAAAATATTAGTGTGTTATTGTCAATGTATATTGTGCTTTATTTTCAATTACTTAGTTTTTAGTTTGCCACAAATATTCTCGCTGCTTAGACTCGAAGCCAGCCGGACACACTGGCGGCTATAATCAGCCGCGCAGAGTTTTCGCTTGAAGACTGTCTTCCTAATAACCAAGCTTTTCTTTTGGTGGATTTTCCTGCCGCTGCTCCTGGGTGTGGTGTTCGTGGTCGCTCCCTGTTATACCCTAGGCTACCTGGGGTGGGAGCGGGTCTGGTGTGGATTCAAAGGCGGGCTTGAGAGTTATTCCCAGATAGTTTCGGGGATGACGGAACAAGAGCAATCGATAGGTGGCTTTGATTTTTCTCCGTGCCTCCGTGGTCAATTAGATTTCAGGCCCGAACAGCTTGAGGCAGAAAACGCGGCCCATAGTAAAATCGAACGGCATGCCTATTGCCGATAAAGTAGCCGCTGCCCACAAGATCAACGACCTGCTCAAAGGGTTGATCGCCACCGGAGAGTTCAAGCTCAAGTACCGCATCACCGTCGATCCGCAACTGGACAGCGCCTTTGAAGACGTCCCCGAGATCCTGGTGGAATTCGCCGGTCCTGACAGCGGATACATGCTCGATCGCGGGGCGGAGCTGTTGCGCTCGTTCGAGACCCTGGCCTATGAGAGCCTGCGCCTGGGGCCGGATGAGCACACCAAAATCAGCTTCGACTGCCGTGGCTACCGGGCGGCCCGCATGCAGGAGCTGCGCACAGCCGCCGAGGTGGCGGCCGAACGAGTCCGCAAGACCGGCATGCCTTACCAGTTTGGGCCTATGAGCTCGCGCGAGCGCCGCATCGTTCACCTGGCGTTGCGTGACCAGAACGACTTGAAGACGGAGAGCGCGGGGGAAGGACCGGGGCGCAGCGTGGTGGTCTATCCCAAGGATTACGATTCCAGCAAGAAACCTGCGCCAGCCCCGTTTGCCCGGCGGCGCCGGTAGCGACACTGCCCCGGAAGTTGTGCAGAACATAGACTTTGTCCCGGGTAAATCCAATAATTTGTAAATTCGCTTTTTATTCGCTTTATTTTGCTCCGAACGTGTATAATGCGGCAATCGAATTTAACGATTGTAAGGAGCTCTCCCATGGCAAGCGACGAACGCGGCAAAGCAATCGATCTGGCACTCTCGCAGATTGAAAAACAATTCGGCAAAGGCTCGATTATGCGCCTGGGGTCGAGAGAGGTTCTGCCTATCTCGGTGATCCCCACGGGAGCCATATCTTTTGACGCTGCCCTGGGCGTGGGCGGCTTTCCCCGCGGGCGCGTGGTGGAAATCTTTGGCCCGGAATCTTCCGGCAAGACCACCGTCGCCCTGCAGGTGGTGGCCGAGGCGCAAAAGGCCGGCGGCATGGCGGCTTTCATTGATGCCGAGCACGCGCTCGATCCTATCTATGCCAAGAAACTGGGTGTGGATGTGGACAATCTCCTCATTGCACAGCCTGACTATGGCGAGCAGGCGCTGGAAATTGCCGAGACCCTGGTCAGCTCGCGCGCTATTGATGTGTTAGTCGTGGATTCGGTCGCCGCCCTGGTTCCCAAAGCGGAGCTCGAAGGCGAAATGGGCGACAGCCACATGGGACTGCAGGCGCGCCTGATGTCGCAGGCCCTGCGCAAGCTGACCGGCATCGTCTCCAAGACCGGCACCTGCATGATCTTTATCAACCAGATCCGCGAAAAAATCGGAGTGATGTTCGGCAATCCCGAGACCACCACCGGCGGCCGCGCCCTCAAGTTTTACTCTTCGGTGCGGGTGGATATCCGGCGCATCCAGGCCCTGAAAGAAGGCGACGTTGTGGTCGGCTCCCGCACCAAGATTAAAGTCGTAAAAAACAAGACCGCCGCGCCCTTTCGCGAGGCCGAGTTCGACATTATGTATGGCGAGGGCATCTCCAAGCTGGGAGACATGCTTGACCTGGGCGTCCTGCACAACATCGTGGAGAAATCGGGCGCGTGGTACAGCTACAACGGCGAGCGCATCGGCCAGGGCCGGGAAAACTCCAAAACCTATCTCAAGGAAAACAAGACCGCTGCCGCCAAACTCGAATCCGAAGTCCGCAAGGCCGTAGGATTGAAAGAACATCCTTCTACCGGCGGACACACCAACGGCTCTGAAGCCGCGGCCCAGGCTGCTAGCCATGCTAAAGACGCGCCACACTCCAAAGCCGAGCCGCCGATTAAGCTGGCGGCGAGGAAGTGATTTTACCGGGACCTTCACAGATTTCTTCACGAGAGCTGGCATCTCTCTCTGCAAGCCTGGGGCTCGATTGCAACTGAGCCCCATGGCTTTTCTCTGTGTCTTTATTGTCTCTGCGGTAAAACCCCTTAATTTGTTGGACTCAATTGATGGACGGGAATTAGAATCTAATTTCCGGTGCTGCGCATGCCTGAGGCCGAGCTTTGAGCAAAGTCATCGCCATCTATCCCGGCTCGTTTGATCCGCTGACCAACGGACATATTGATTTAATCGAGCGCGGCAGCAAAATTTTTGACCGGCTGATTGTTGCCATTCTGCGAAATTCAGAGAAGCAACCGCTGTTCAGCGTGGCCGAGCGCCGCGAAATGTTGCAGGCCATCGTGCGCAGCAAGCGCTGGAAAAACGTAGCGATCGACACGTTTGACGGCCTGCTGGTGGATTACGCGGTCAAGAAGAAAGCGCAGGCGGTGTTGCGCGGCATCCGCGCCATCAGCGACTATGAGTATGAGCTGCAAATGGCGTTGATGAACCGCAAGTTGCAGCCGCACCTGGAAACGGTTTTTATGATGCCGGCGCTGTCATATTCATATCTCAGTTCGCGGCTGGTGCGCGAGATCGCGCAACTGGGAGGCTCGGTCACCGGACTTGTTCCGGAGTCCGTCGAAAAGCAGCTCCAGGAAAAACTGAATGGCAAATTTTGAATCGCGACCGTTCAATTTACTGCGATTAAAAGTAGAATAAGAGTTTATGACTACGACTCCAGCACTGAAGACCAAACTTCTCTCCGACAGGATCAACCGCATTGAGGTCTCGGCCACTATGGCAGTGGTCGCCGAAGCCGCCAAGCTGCGCGAGCAGGGCGCCGACCTGGTGGATTACGGCGCGGGCGAGCCGCATTTCTCGACTCCGCAGCATATTAAAGACGCGGCCATTGCCGCCATCAATGCCAACTTTACGCGTTATACCGCGGTGGGCGGGATCACCGAGCTGCGCGAGGCCATTGTGAAGCGCCACGCCGCCGACTTCGGCTCGAATTACAACCCCGAAGAGTGCATCGCCTCTACCGGAGGCAAGCTGGCTCTGTTCAACGCCATCCAGGTGCTGGTAGACCATGGCGATGAGGTCATTCTGCCCATCCCCTATTGGGTTTCGTTTAAAGACATCATCCAGTACGCAGGCGGCATTCCTGTCTACGTGGAAACGGAAGAGAGCAACGGGTTCCAGCTTACACCCCGGATGATCGAGCAGGCCATCACGCCGCGCACCAAGGCCTTGATCCTGAACTCGCCGTCGAATCCCTCGGGCGCCGTGGTGAAGCCTGCCGATATGCGCGCCATCATGCAGTTGTGCCATGAGCGCGGCGTCTACGTGATCGCCGACGAGTGTTACTCCTATCTGGATTTTTCAGGAGCGCATATCTCTGTCGGGGCATACCACGAGACCAAAGAACACGCAGTAATTATCGGTTCGCTCTCTAAGACTTACGCCATGACGGGATGGCGGCTCGGCTATGCCCTTGCCTCCGGACCCATCGTCAAGGCAATGCAAAAGCTGCAGTCTCAATCCACTTCTAACAGCACCTCGATGGTGCAGAAGGCGGGCGTGGCTGCGCTGACCGGCCCGCAGGAGTGCATCGCGGAGATGCGCACCGACTACATCCGTTTGCGTGACCGCGTGCTAGAAGGGCTGGCCGAGATTCCCGGCGTCCATTGCGTCAAGCCTGGCGGTGCGTTTTACGTTTATCCGAATATATCTTCTTTCTTTGGACGTAAGGGCATCAACTCACCGGCCGACGTTGCGCGCAAGCTGCTGCACGAAGCCCACATGGTCACTGTACCGAGCGAGGCTTTTGGCACCCAGGAGCACATTCGCATCTCTTATGCCACCTCGCGCCAGGAGTTGGATAAAGGTCTGGAGCGCATGAAGAAGTTCTTCGCCGCTCTATAGAAAATTGTGTGGCACAGCCATCCTCGGCTGTGCCCTGTTCCTGCGGACTATAAAGACTTAGGAAAGGGCAACTGCCCGCGTCCTGTCACTCTCTAAGCTAAGCAGAGTTGCTGCTGTTCCGCCCTCTGAGTACTTGGGTACCGAGTACCGAGTACTTTGAAATACAATATTCTTCTATCGTCATGTCTCAGTTGTATCCATTCTTGCTGGCTCCGCAATTCGTCGAACGCATCTGGGGAACGCGCGATCTCGCGCCTCTCTACCAGCATCGGCGCAGCCCGGAGCAGACCCCCGTAGGCGAGGTGTGGCTCACCGGTGATGAGTGCCGGGTGGTGAACGGCCCTTTTGCCGGTGAGAACCTGGCCACACTGGCCGGCAGGTTTGGGTGTGATCTTGTGGGTGAGGCAGCTCCCCGCAGCAGCCGCTTTCCGTTGCTCATCAAGTTTCTTTTTCCCTGCGCTAAGCTTTCGGTCCAGGTGCATCCGGATGACGAGGGCGCCCGCCGGCATGGCGAGCCCAACGGCAAGACCGAATGCTGGTATGTGCATTCAGCCCAGGCGGGCGCGCAGATCGCCCTTGGACTTAAAAATGGCGCCACTCTCACCGAGTTGGAGCGTGCTATCGCAGAGACTCGCGCCGAGGAGCTGCTCAACTGGATTGACCTGGCCGCCGGCGACCTGATTTACGTAGACGCCGGCACCGTGCATACCATTGGCCCGGGATCGGTTCTGGTGGAGGTGCAGCAGAATTCAGACCTTACCTATCGTCTTTACGACTATGGCCGCCCGCGCAAGCTGCACCTGCAAGAAGCTTTCGATGTAATCAGGGAAAAGACTTTCGCCGGCAAGATACCGCCCAGCGGCAGCAACGGGAACCTGAACCTGGTTACTGCACCTTACTTCGTCGTCAACAAGCGCACGGTCACGGAAAACAAAGAGCACCTTATCACGCGACACATGCCGCCCTATTCGGTGCAGATCGTGGTTGGCCTCGAAGGCAGCGGTTGTGTTTTGGCGAAGGATCGGGAAATGGTCCCGTTTGCGCGGGGTGAGGTGGTGGTGGTTCCGGCCAGCATTAACAATTTCAGGGTCCGGCCGCACAAGAACCTGGAATACTTGCACGTCTGTTTGCCGCAGGATGAGGTCAAGGTGCCGCAGTCCGTGCCCAGCGACCAGAAGTGATGAACGGTTCTGATGCCGCCAACATTAGGTAAGTGCATGAGCATCTTTGTCCAACTCGAAATTTGAAACTCGAAACTGGAAGCTGATGAAGAACTTTTATCCCGTGATCCTGGCTGGTGGGCGTGGCACGCGCTTTTGGCCGTTGAGCCGCAAGCGCCGCGCCAAGCAGGTGCTTGCCCTTGACGGCAAGCGCACCATGATCCAGCACACGGTGGCGCGTCTAAAACCACTGGCAGCCGAGAAATCTTTTTGGGTCATTACCAATGGCGACCTGGATGAGGTGATTGCCGCCCAGCTCCCGCGCATCAAGCAGCAGCAAATCATCGCCGAGCCGGCGGCGCGGAACACGGCGCCGGCGATCGGGCTGGCGGCGTTCATCCTGGCGCGTCTCGACCCTGCCGCGGTCATTGGCATGTTTCCGTCGGACCACGTCATCGCCGATGAAAACAAGTTTCGCAAGATTATCGGCGAGGCGGCCGCGCTGGCCGGCCAGGGCGAGAACATGGTGGTGCTGGGCATCCACCCTACACGCGCCGAAACCGGTTATGGATATATCGAGGCCGGCGAGAAACTCTCTGGCGGCATGCTGCGCGTGAAACGCTTTACGGAAAAACCCAACGCCGAGCGCGCCCAGGAGTTCGTGGAGGCCGGCAATTATTTTTGGAACAGCGGCATGTTCGTATGGAGCGCACAAACTTTGGCCAACGCCCTGCGCGAGCATCTTTCGGAGACGGCGCCCTATCTGGAAGAAATTGCCGCCGCCTTCGGAACTCCGGGATTTGAAAAGACGTTTGCGCGGCTGTATCCCAAATGCGAAAACATCAGCGTGGATTATGCCGTGCTCGAGCCGCGCTCGGCCAAGGGAGAGCACGCATCGAATTTGTATTGCATCCCTTCTTCCTTCGGATGGAACGATCTGGGCTCGTGGGCCGCGCTCTATGAATATCACGCAGACAAGGAGCAGGTTGGCGGCAACGTGATCCATGGCATCGCCAGTTTTGCCCTGGATGCGGAAGGCAACTTTGTGCACGCGCCCAAAAAATTTGTCGCCGTAGTGGGAGTGAAAAATCTGGTGGTAGTTGAAACCGACGATGCCTTGCTCATCACTACCCGCGAGAACTCCCAGGATGTGGGCAAAATTGTGAAACACCTGGACGAAAAGAAGCTGGAGAAATTATTGTAGAGACGTAGCAAGCTACGTCTCTACGGCGAACGCATATCATGTCGCAAGATCAAATCAAATTTGGCACCGACGGATGGCGCGGCGTCATCGCAGATGACTTTACCTTTGAGAATGTGCGTCTGGCGGCGGCGGCCATTGCTTCCTATGTCCTCAAAAATGAGGACGCGTCGAAAGGCCTGGTGGTCGCCTATGACACGCGCTTCGGCTCACAGCGCTTTGCCCAGATCGTTGCCGAAACATTGGCGGCGGCGGGGATTGCTGTGGGGCTGGCGCATGAATCCACCCCTACGCCGGCGCTCTCTTATGCTGTGAAGCACTTCGGCACGGCCGGAGGCGTGGTGGTGACCTCGAGCCACAATCCCTGGAACTGGAACGGAGTCAAGTTCAAGGCCAAGTATGGCGGCTCGGCCACGCCTTCAATCATTGCCAAGATAGAGGCCGAGTTGCGCGCCGGGGCTGCGCCCAGGGCGGCCACGCCGGGCAAAATTACCATCACGGATTTCAAGCGGCCGTATATTGAAGCCATTACTAAGTTTGTGGACCTGGATCGTATCGCCAAAGCCCACTTCAAGTTTGCCATCGACGCGATGTATGGCGCCGGGCGCGGCATGCTGGCCCGCATCTTTCGCGAGCGCGGCATTGAGTTCGTGGAAATTCGCGGCGAGGTGAATCCGCTATTTCCCGGAATCAATCCTGAGCCCATTGAGCCGCACGTAAGAATGCTGCAGGAGACCGTGGTGCGCGAAAAGTGCCACGCCGGTTTTGTCACCGATGGCGACGCCGACCGCATTGGCGCAGTCGCCGAGGATGGCAGCTTTGTGGATTCGCACAAGATTTATTCTGTCCTGCTGCGCTGGCTGCTGGAGCGCAAAAAGTGGCCGGGAGAAGTTGTGCGCGCCTTCAACACCACCCGCATGCTCGACCGCATTGCCGCCCGTTACGGACGCAAGCTGCACGAGTGCGGCATCGGCTTCAAGTTCATCTGCGATCTTATGCTGGAGCGCGACATTCTTATTGGCGGCGAGGAGTCGGGCGGCATCGGCATCACGCGCCATCTTCCCGAGCGCGACGGCATCCTCAACTCGTTGCTGCTGGCGGCGGTGATGGCCGAGGAAAATAAGACGCTGGCGCAGCTTGTCGCGGATTTACAGCGCGAATACGGCCCGCATTATTACGGACGCCTCGACCTGCATATTCCCGATGATATGAAGAACTCGGCCATTCGCCGCGCCTCCAATGGTCTGCAGCAGATCGGGCACTTCAAAATTCTGCGCCGCGACACCATCGATGGCGTGAAGTTCTACCTCGACGCTCCCACCCATGGCAACGGCGCCGAGGCCTGGGTGCTGCTGCGCGCCTCGGGCACCGAACCTCTTCTACGTATTTACTCCGAGGCCGCGGCCCCCGAGTTGGTAAAAGAGATTCTCTCTGACGCGGAAACCTTCGTTCGCGGCTGATACGCGTTAGAATCTGCACAGCAGCGGCGGTTCGGTTTGACCTGCGCCGCCTTTTAATCTGTGCGATCCGTGAAATCAGCGGTCAGCATTTTTCCTGGAGCTTGTGGTTTGGAGCTTGTAGCCACATCTGCCGACTCGCCCGAAGCCAGACGTTACAACCGCATTCAGCGCTGGCTGGGGCTGAGTGACACCATTCTGAGCATCGCCCTGCTGGTGGTGTTGCTGCTTACAGGATGGACCGGCAACCTGCGCGATTTCGCCTTGAAGGCCGCCAACCAGAATTACTCGCTGGCGGTGTTTTTCTATGTCTTCGAGCTTGCTCTCCTGGCCAAGTTGCTGGCTTTGGGGCTGGATTATTACGGCTTCCGTCTGGAACATCGGTTTAATCTCTCCAATCAAAGATTGCGAAGCTGGATCGCGGACGAAATCAAAGGATTTTTTGTCAGCTTGATTCTCTTCGCGATCCTGGTGGAGGTGCTTTACTCAACCATCCGCCTCGCGCCTGAGATCTGGTGGCTGCTGGCATGGATTGTCTTCATCAGCCTGCTTGTATTTCTTGTGCAGATTGCGCCCGTTGTGCTCTTCCCGCTGTTTTACAAATTCAATCCCCTGGAAAACGACGAATTGCGCGATCGGCTGGTGCGACTGAGCGAACGCGCCGGCACGCGGGTGCGCGGCGTCTATGAATGGAAAATTTCGGAGAAGAGCAAAAAGGCCAATGCCGCCCTCACCGGGCTGGGGAAGACGCGGCGCATTATCCTGGCGGATACGCTGCTGGAAAACTATACGCCGGACGAAATCGAGGCCGTTCTGGCCCACGAGTTAGGACATCACGTGCGCAGGCATATTTTAAAGCTGATCATTGTGCAGATCGCTTTGACCTTTCTCGGCTTCTACGCCCTGGATACTGTCATGCGCTACGCCGTTGAACAGCGGCACATGTTTGAGCAAATGTCAGATTTCGCGGCGCTGCCACTGCTGGCCCTTGTGGTCACTGTGCTTTCCCTGCTGCTCATGCCAATGCTGAACGCGTATCTGCGGCACAACGAACGCGAGGCCGACCAGTACTGCTGGAGCGCGATTCCTTCCGTCGGTCCCTATATCTCTGCCATGAACAAACTCTGCGAGCAGAACCTGGGCGAGCGCCAGCCCTCGCGGTGGATAGAGGTGCTGTTTCACTCCCATCCTGCGGTTTCACGAAGGATCGCCGCCGCGGAGGAGTTCGCGCAGAAAGCCGGGGCCAAGTAATCGGCCCACCCCCTATTACCCGGAGTAGTTCAGCAGTCTTAACCTGCTCAGATTCAATAACATACTGTATGCAACGGTTTGGTATCACTTCTCTTTAATCAAGGTACCGCAACGATAAGACTGCACGATTGCTCAGCGCAGACCGCCCATTTTTTTTGATTCGATTTTGCTTGTTTTGACACTATCTGTACGGTAAGGTTGCTGCCCAAATAAATTCTTGAGGTGCGAAGATGCAAGATCGCTATACCCGTCGTCGCTTCCTTGTTACTGCAGGCGCCACCGCTTCGGCCACTGTGCTCGGGGCATCGCTGTTCAACATTGAGACCGTTCTGGCAGGGCCGCCGGTGGTGCGGCGAGATATAGGAGGGCTCAAGGCCAGCGATTCCATCATCGTCTCGTATCGCAAAGCCATCAAGGCCATGCGCGCCCTGCCCGACCACGATCCCTTGAGCTGGGCTTTCCAGGCTGCGATCCATGGCACGACTCTGTCTCCGCCGCTGCCCACGTGGAACAAATGCGAGCATGGCACCGACTTCTTCTGGTCCTGGCATCGCATGTATCTGTATTGGTTCGAGCGCATCATCCGCAAGATGTCGGGCGACAAGGACTGGGCGCTCCCCTATTGGAATTGGACCTCCTCCTCCGAGCGTCAGCTGCCCCCGATGTTTCGTAATACTTCCAGCGATCTTTACACGGTTCATCGCAACCCTGCTATCAACAGCGGCGCAGGCTCGCTGCCCGCGGCGCATGTGAGTTACAGCAGCTCATTCGTCGAGACCAATTTTCTCAGCGCCAACAGCACGATCCAGGGAACACCCCATGGGGCAGTGCACGTGGATGTGGGTGGCTGGATGGGGAACATCAGCACCGCGGGACAAGACCCGATTTTTTATCTCCACCACTCCAACATCGACCGCCTTTGGAACCTTTGGCTGGCACAGGGCGGAGGCCGACACGATCCATTGGGTGATGCTGCGTGGAGAAACAAGAAATCCACCTTCTTCGACGAGAACGGCCACAAGGTGGAGATGACCGCCTGTGACGTTCTACGCGCGGCGGAACAGCTCAACTACACCTACGAGGACGAACCCGCGGAGGTCAATGAGTACTGTCGCGGCCAACTTCCGCCCCGGATCGTTCCTGCAGTTGAAGTTCTCATCCAACTGCCCGGACCGCCGGTCGAACTTGGGGCGCAGCCGGTTTCAATGCCGGTTGATGCGCGCCAGATTCGCGACCGCTTGCTGCCGCTGGCCAAAAGCGGGAATGAAACCGTCTTGCTGGTATTGGAGGACATCGAGGCCGCGACCCAGCCCGGCATCGTGTGGGAGGTCTATCTCGGACTGCCGGCCAACGCCGCCCCCGACCCGGAAGGCCCGCAATTTGTGGGCAACGTTGTGCTCTTTGGGCCGGGGATCCGCGACCAGATGCCCGCCGGCGAGTTCATGCCGGGCCACTTTGCTTTCGCCATCAATCGCGCCCTGCTGGCGGCCCTGCAGGGAAATGAAGCAACGCTGCAGGTAACGTTTGTGCCCAGCGGAATCCTGATTGACGGCAAATCTGCGCCACCCCAGGTGGCGACCCCGGCGCGAATCGGCCACGCTGCCTTCGCAGTACGGCGGGAAAGACAGCAGCCCGCGGGAACAGTTCCGTAGCGGTAGGTGAGAGATTATAGCTTCGAGCTTGCAGCTTGGAGCTGCTTCTCGGCGCGGTGCAGGTCTTCTTCTGTATCCACGCCAATTGTGTCATAGGGCGTTTCAGCCACATAGATTTCGATGCCGTTATCCAGAAAGCGCAGTTGCTCGAGGCGCTCGGTGCGCTCGAGTTCCGATTCGGGCAAAGCGTAGAAGCGGTCGAGCGCTGCCTTGCGGTAGGCGTAGAAACCAAGGTGCTTGAAGTACCGGATCTGGCCGGTCTTGTCGCGGTCGCAGGGAATGGTAGAGCGCGAGAAATACAGCGCGCGGCCCTTCAGGTCGGTGACTACTTTGACGGCGCTGGGATTGTTGATGTCTTCGTGAGGGCACGGGGTCTTGATGGTTCCCACTTCGATTGCAGGGTCGCTCATCAGTTCAACCAGCGCGGCAATGTGCTCGGCGCGGGCCAGGGGTTCATCGCCCTGGATGTTGATGTAAACATCTGCATTTATTGTCTGGGCGACTTCATGCACGCGTTCGGTGCCGCTGCGGTGCTGCGCCGAGGTAAGCTGCGCCTTCCATCCATTTTTTTTGCAGACCACAGCGATTTCGTCGGAGTCGGTGGCAACGATCACATCGGCCAGTTGCGGGCAGCGTTTTGCCGCCTCATACACGTGCGCAAGCATGGGGCGTCCGGCAATTTCACGCAGAATCTTGCGGGGCAGGCGGGTGGAGGCGAGGCGCGCGGGAATGATGGCGATGATTTTCAATTTGAAGTTAAAAGTATAAAGGATTGTGCGAGCGGTCACATCCTGGTAGTCGTGTTCTTTCGTGTAGATTGCGGCCAAGCGCCGTCCCTTGCGGGCCTTGCATCATTTCTACCAGATACCCAGCAGTGAACTGCTGGGCTATAATGCCTCACCCCTTCGGGGTTGTTCATCCACAGGTTTCATAGTTCATCTATCACCTTTAACAAACCACGAAGTCTTCAAGGAGAAACAATGAAAAGTGATGCCGGCAATCTCAAAAATCACCCAGTGGTTTCGCATGAGCAGTGGCTTACGGCGCGAACGGCGTTCCTGGCCAAAGAAAAGGAATTTACCCGGCTGCGCGACCAGTTAAGCCAGCAACGGCGCGAGCTGCCGTGGGAGGCGGTCACGAAGAACTATGTTTTTGAGGGGCCGGATGGAAAACAAACCCTGCCGCAGCTCTTTGATGGGAGAAGCCAGCTGGTTGTCTATCACTTCATGTTCTCCCCTGATTGGGAGGCAGGCTGCCCGCACTGCTCCCATTGGGCCGACAATTTCAATGGAATCATTGTGCACCTGAATCATCGCGATGTGACCATGATCGCCGTGTCACATGCGCCATACAAGAAATTAGCGGCATACAAGAAACGCATGGGATGGAATTTCAAATGGGTTTCGTCGTTCGATACGGACTTTAATTATGACTACTTCGTATCATTCACGCCGGAGCAGCTGGCCAAGAAAGAAATGTTTTACAACTACACGAAACAAGACACGGGCGTTGGGGAGCGCGAAGGGGCCAGCGTCTTTTATAAAGACCCGTCAGGCGAAATGTTTCACACCTATTCAACCTATGCGCGCGGCATTGACATGCTGAATGTGGACTATCACTACCTCGACCTGGTTCCTAAGGGCCGGGATGAGGATGGCCGGGGGCCGTTCTGGGTGCGCCGTCACGACGAATATGAACGGTAATCCGCATTACAGAGTTCGCCTGGAACTGCTTTCTTGCCCGTGATACCATAATTTCCCTCTGGAGCAGATGATGGAAAACCGCTGCGAATGCTATCGCGCCATGGGCGACCCGACTGGGGAGAACGCCGTGTTGTGCAATGCGCCGGGCGAATATTGTGCTGGTTGCGAGAAGATCGTGTGTGCGGCGTGCCATCCTCTGGTCGCTGGCGCTGAGTGTGTGCTGAGCAAGAAATTGCCCGTCGGAGCGAGCGCAGACACTAAGAAATCAGCCAGCCGCCGGCGCGCCTAGCGCGTCTCACTCCTTATGGCCATGCTTTACGCCGGGACTTCGGGATGGAGTTATCCCAACTGGAAGCCAACGTTTTATCCTGCCAAGCTGGCTGCGACAAAATTCCTGCAGCACTATGCCACCCGGCTCAACACGGTTGAGGTCAACTACACCTTCAGACACTACGCCAGTGAAAAGAGCCAGAACAACTGGATTGCGGCCGTGCCGGCCGGGTTCAAATTTTCCATTAAAGCCCACGAGAGCATTACCCATATCCGGCGATTGCAGAACGCGGCCGAGACGGCGCAGGGCTTCTTGAATTCGCTTTTGCCGCTGGCTGAAGCGGGCAAAGTAGGGATGGTGCTGTTTCAACTGCCGCCTTTTTTGAAGGCCGATATGAAACTGCTGGAAGATTTCTTAGCGGCGTTGCCTAAATCGGGACGGTTGAGTTTCGAGTTCCGGCACGCCTCATGGTTTAACGACCAGACGTTTGCCTTGCTGCAAAAATTCAATGCCGCGCTGTGCGTGGCAGAGAGCGAAAAGCTCACGACGCCCGACGTGGTTACGGCGGACTTTTGTTATTACCGTTTGCGCAAAGGCGAGTATTCAACCAAAGAGCGCGAGCAATATGCCGGGCAGTTTCAGCAGCATTTGGCCAGCAACCGCGACGTGTTTGTGTATTTCAAGCACGAGGAGACGCCGGATGGGGCGTTTTATGCGGAAGAGTTGCTGGGACGGAAGGGGGTAACCCCATAAGTGCACAAGATAGTCACCTCCAAGGTTAAAAACCCAAATTTGTAAGAGCATTAACGGCCCTGTTGGAGCCATGCCCTGACACGCAGGTCTTCACACCCGACAGTTTTTGCAAGCTCTTCAGCGGTGTCCTTCAGAAAATGCCTTAATGCAGCGTAGGAGTCCTCCATATTCTCGGGGTCCTTCGACTCGATCCTCGCTCCTACGTCGCTCGGATTCCGCTCAGGATGACAGAGGTTGGGTATTTGCCATGAAAATGTTTAACCTTGGACGGGCGTGCGCACCAGGGCTCCTAACTTCTCCAGAGCGTCTTCCAGCGTTTGCTTCAACTTCAGGACTGGTTCGAATAGATCGCCTACGCGTGCGAAGCGCTCCAGGGCGTTTCCCAAATTGAACTGAGTTGGGGAGAGGCCCTTTGCTACTTCAGCCCACGTTAATGGCGTGGCCACCGGGGCGACGGGATAAGCGCGCAGCACATAGGGCGCGGCGATGTTTTTCCATGAGGCGATCTGCAGGTAATCGAAATAGACTTTGCCTTTTTCCCGTTTTGCAACCGTGCGGGGGGTGGTGAACAGGTCGGGGCGCTCGTGGGAGAGGAGGCGGGAGAGAATTTCGGCAAAGGTCCGCACCTGGTCGTAGCTGTAACGCGGGTCGAGGGGAACGTAGACGTGCAGGCCGTCACCGCCGGTGGTTTTCGGGCAGCCCTGCAGCCCCAGCAGGCCTAGTTTTTGCTGCACCAGCAGGGCCGCCTCTACGATGCGGTCGAAGCCGCAGTCGCTGGGGTCGAGATCAATCAGCATAAAATCAGGGTTTTCCAGCGACCCTACCCGGCCCATCAGAGGGTTCTGGTCTATACATCCTAAGTTGGCGAGGTAGAGCAGGCTGGGGCGGTCATTGGCGATCACAAAGTTTGTGATTCCGCCCTCGTGGTCAGAGGGAATGGCCTCGGTCCGCAGCCAGGAGGGGAAACTTGTGGGCGCGTTTTTTTGAAAGAAATAGTCGCCCTCAATTCCGTTGGGATAGCGTTTTAGAGAAAGCGGCCGGTCCTGCAGGTAGGGAAGGATCAGATGGGCAACTGCGTCGTAGTAATTGATGACATCGCGCTTGGTGTATCCCTGCTTGGGATAGAAGACTTTATTCAGGTTGGTAAACTTCAGGCTCTTGCCTTCAATGGTAAGAGCAATCTCTGCGGGCTTAGGCGGCAAGAGCCTGTGAGGCTGGGCGGGGACATCCGCCGTCTCGGCGAAGGCTTCGATTTCCTGCTCGCGAATGCAATCGCGGGGGCTCACGTCGTTGCGGATTCCGAAAAATACCGGGGCGCGCAGGCGGCCCTCGTTGGTCCACGAGCTGAAGCGGACCGCACAGACCACCTCGGGCTTCACCCAGACGGTTTCGCCCATCATCTTGGGCTCCTGGGCAAATGGGCACACTTTTGTCTTTAGCGGATGCAAGAGATCGTACGTGGTCTTGAGGAGCTGCTGATCGAAGCCGGAGCCTACGTTGCCGGCATAGACCAGCTCATCGCCTTCGTAGACACCGAGGGCGAGCGAGCCGAAGTACTCGCGATCTACACTGGTTAGCCCGCAGATCACGCAATCCTGCTGCTTGACGATTTTGATTTTCTGCCAGGCCCCGCTACGCCTGTATTCATAACGGCTGGCCGCGTGTTTCGCCACCACGCCTTCCATCTCGTGGTCGCGGGCAAATTGCAGCAGGTGGCGTCCGTTGCCGGGGTAGTGCTCTGAGTATCGGACTATCGGGTTGGGCCTCAGAACTGCTTGCAGCAAGCGCTTGCGCTCTGCCAGCGGGACATCACGCAGGTCATATCCGTTGAGATAGAGGAGATCGAAGACAAAATAGTTTACCGGCTGGCTTTTCGCCAGTTGAGCGGCTGCGCTGGGTACTGCGCCGATCCTCGATTGGAGAAGAGAAAAGTTCGGGCGCCCCTGCGAGTCTAAGACAACAAGTTCGCCATCGAGGACGGCGCTTTCTGCGGCTACATAATCGGCCGCCCTGGCCAGCTCGGGATACTGTTTCTCGATTTTCTTCCCGGTTCGGGAGGTCATGCGGATGCCGCTTTGGTCGAGAAAACACAGCGCGCGGACGCCATCCCATTTGAGTTCAAAGAGCCATTCCCACCCTTCGGGGGCGGCGCTTACTGGAGCCGCCAGCATGGGGCTGATTTTAGCCGGCATTTCGGCCGGCCTCGCGCCAGAGACGGTGGCCAGGTTGAGCTTCAGCTCGGCGACGCTGCTGGTGTCATCTTCAGCATTCCAGCCGGGTTTGGCGGCAAAGTCTTTTTTCTTGATCAATAGCCATTCGTTACCCTTGCCACGATCTTTCATGCGAGCCAGGGCAAAGGCGCCCATGAGTTTGTGTCCGTGAAGAGAGAATTTGAGGTCGCCGCGCTCCATCTGCTGCTCGAAAGATTCGTCGCCGATCAGTTCATACGTACCACGATCCCAGACAACCACACTGCCGGCGCCGTAGTTGCCTTCGGGAATCGTGCCTTCGAAATTTCCATAGTCTATCGGGTGGTCTTCCACCAGGACTGCCAGCCGCTTTTCGCCGGGATCAAGCGTCGGTCCTTTGGGCACGGCCCATGATTTCAGCACTCCGGCAGACTCGAGGCGCAGGTCATAGTGCAGGCGCCGGGCGTGATGGCGCTGGATATAGAAGCGCGCCGCCGGGGCGGTTGTTTCGGGTTTCTCGGCTGAGGGCGGTTTGGACGGCGTCGGGGGCGGCTCCGGCGTCTTTTTGAAGGACCGTTTACGACCGTATTCATCTAGGGTCATGCGATTGAAAATCAGGTTCTTATTGTTATAGCCTAGCCTTTTGCTTCCCCCCTCGTAAGGCCCTGATTTACGGAGGTTACAACATGGCATCCACGGTGTGGAAAGGACACCTGACCTTTGGGTTAGTGTCGCTTCCCGTCAAATTGTACAGCGCCGCTCGTAGCGAGACTGTGAGTTTCAACCAGTTACACAAGAGCGACCACTCGCGGGTCAAACAGGTGCTCTACTGCCAGGTTGAGGATAAGCCCGTGCCGCGCAGCGAACTGGTGAAGGGCTACGAGTATGAGAAAGACAAGTACGTGGTGGTGGATGAGGAAGAGATCAAGAAAGTAGCTCCCAAGACCGCCAAGACCATGGAGATACTGGAATTCGTAAAGCAGAATGAAGTGGATCCGGTGTATTTCGAGAGCTCTTATTATCTTGCGCCCGACGAGGCTGGGGAGAAACCCTATTGCCTGTTGTTTGAAGCCCTGCGGCGCTCCGGTTATATGGCCCTGGCCAAGATCGCCATGCACAACCGCGAGCACATCGTGATCGTGCGGCCGGGTAAGCATGGCATGCTCATGCACACCATGTTCTACAAAGACGAGGTCAGGCAAACGGAAGAGTTCCGCACCGATACTTCTCTGGTTAAAGACAAGGAACTCGAGCTCGCCATGGCGCTCATTGATTCGCTTACCGCGTCCTTCGAGCCCGAAAAATATAAAGACAACTATCGCGAAAACCTGAAGGCCATGATCGCCGCCAAGGTGGAAGGCAAAGAGACCATCGCGGCGCCCGCGGCGCAACACCTGGCGCCGGTGGTGGATATTCTGGAAGCGCTCAAAATGAGTTTGGCGGAAGGCAAGAAGCCTCCGCGCTCGGTGGGCGGCAAGGCGGCATCGGCAGAGAATGCAGAACCCGCTGCTGTTTCATCGATTCCCAAGAAGGGAAAGAAGAGCAACACTGCGGGTTAAGCCTGCAGGCTTGGAGCTGATTTTGGTGGCGGCGGTAGGACTCGAACCTACGACCTACGGATTATGAGGCTCTGTTTCTATTTGTCCTGTCAAGCGTTTGCAGTAGTTTAGCTTGAACTGGGTTGGGTCTCAGGTGGGCAAAATCACGTCCCGTGGGTACTACTGTTCAGCGGATTGTTCAGCGCCAAACTGTTGCGATAATCGCAGATCGATGGGGCTCACTTCCGTGTACGCCCAACCTGAATCGTTGCCCTTGGATGGCGCCATCTGCCACGGGCTCGCCGGAGCCCTTAAAAAAGAGCATACCCAGCTCGCCAAAGATGGCGGATAATCGAGCAATTCAGGGGGTTGGCCGTATTACCAAGCTATTCCTAGATGACACACGCCCGGCTCCAGATGCAAGCTGGACCGTGGTGCGCTCCTATGATGCGTTCGTGAGGTACATCACAGAGAAAGGCGTGCCGGATGTAATCAGCTTCGACCACGATTTGCATTGGGAGCACTGCTACCCGGAAAGCGGGGAGTTTGCGGAGAAGGTCATTCCTTACGACAAGTACAAAATCAAAACCGGATACCACTGTGCAAAGTGGCTCATCGCGAATGGCCACAAGCTAAAGGAATGGCACGTGCATTCATCAAACCTGGTCGGAGCTGCCAACATTGAAGCGGTGCTTTCTACTGGCGAGAAGGAACATGCGTGATTCGGACAGGGATGCGGTCTACTCCCGCTCGCTTCGCAGCCGTGGCCCTGTGACGCCCGTTGGCGTTCGTAACTTCTCCGTTCTCGTTAAATTCTATTTCGACGGGCTCAACTTCTTTTCCTGCCTTGTACGCGTTGGTGAGCGAATTCACTAGGTTACGATCTGCCTCAGTTTTTATAACGCCTTCATCGGCTCCTATCTTGTTCAGAAAATCACCGGGCCGCACTGTCGAAATAGGTGGACTTTGAGTGCTTGGTTTTACCAACGGATTCTGCAACTTGTACCCCGAACTCAACGCTTCCGGTAGATCGCTCATCGGTACGGTGCCGGTCTGGCCAGAGGGATGCACTACTGAGACCTCGGCGTCGGTGGGACGGATCGCATCTACCGCAGTGTTAGCTCCAGATGGAACCTGGGGCGGCAGTGCGGAACTCGATCCTGGCACGGGTGGAGTACCGCCACTCGGCCCGGTCTTCCACACGGGAGGCCGTCGCGGTACTTGCGGGGGCAAAGGGGACGGCTCGGGCAACGCCGCCGGCTTCCCCTGATAACTAAAAGCCTTTCTAAGCGCGTTTGTCGTCGGGTTGCCCACAATTTTGTTCACAGTCCCGCCGACAATTCTTCCACCAAGTTCTGTTGCCGACTGAGGAGCCCGCTCCGAATACGGCGTCATGGCTCGGGTGTTTTCGGCTTGTTTCAGGGCATTCGCGCGGAACTGCATCGTATCCGCTACGTCCATGAGCTTTCCGTACTCACCGCGCAGGTTTTCCAGTTGGTTTACAGGAACGTTATATTTCTTGGACAGATAGTTATTGATCGTGTCCCTGATACCAGCGGCTTCACCCTGTAGAACCTGGGCACGATCAGCGTTGACGGCAGCTTGTGATGCAGCACTTCCCGCACCGCCTTTTTGAAATTTCGGATAGAGTTCCGCGTTGATATTTGTCAGGCGTTTGTTCAGTTGCCCGATTGTTGCCGAGTTGTAACCGTTCGACTCTCCCCCGTAGCTTTTGATGTTTGTTGTCCCGACCGAATCCGGTTCGGATGGATTGAGGTAGCGGTCAAAATACGGACGTGTTTGAGCGGCGTCACGCGCGGTACTAGCGGCGGCCTCCATTTGATAAGCAGGAGTTCGTGCTTTGTTGATTTTGTTTAATAGCCCAGTCTTACCAGCGTGATCCGTCAAAATATCGTGAACATCGTTGAGATTGCCCTCGAAACCTGAACCTCCTCCTTGTGCATTGACATGTCCAACATCCAACTTGTCGGGATTCGTCGCTTGAGTCAGCCGATACATGGACTCTTCGCGGGCTAAGGCGGCGTTCTGCATCGGTGGACGAATCCCCGATACCTCCCCAAGCGCCTTGGGGCCAAAAACCTGCCCCGCGATGCCCAGTGTCGTGCCCGTGCCGCCGCTGAAATCTTTGTTTTCGTATTGCGTGCTGGCTTTTTCTAACCCGGGGCCGATAACTGGAACCGAGCCCTCTAAGTAATGCACGGCGCCGGAGACTTTGTTGCCAGCACCAGGTTGCTTCAGCCGCTCCAGACCACGACTCTGCGCTTCGGCCATAGGATCAGCCAAGCTGTGGAGTAACAATTTTGCCGAATCAATCGGATGGGTGATCGCCTGCTTCGGCCCCGCAATAAAATCTCCCCATTGAACTTGAGGGACGGTTGCAGCAGCTTCGTGGATCATGTGCTTCCAGCCGTCGGGTGCGTCTGGAATCGGCTCCTTCATCACTTGCAGCCAGGTCTTGGCCGCGTCTATGGGATGGCTCAACACTTCGCGCGGGACATCGGCGTATTGGTGCCAACGTTGGGACATCGGTTCGTCCCCGCGTAGCGAGTGATAAAAATTAGGAGTAGCGGCGGCTGGCCCTTGTAGTTGAGAAAGGGTTGGAGCGGCCTTCTGTGCGGCAGGTATCCGATTGCCACTGTTGTCTAAATAAACTTTCGGGTTCCCGTTGTCGTCAAGGTAAGTCTTGCCTGACATACTACTGCTCGGCATCCGGCCAAGATGATCGATGATCTCCTGTGTCGAGTAGCCGGCTTTCCGTGCTCCATCAACATCAAAAGAGCGCGACTGCGCGAGGTGCTGCAAAATCTCGTCGTCGGAATATCCGGCTTGCCGCGCCGCTTGGGTGTCGAATCCGTTTTTGCTTGCCGCGCTGCTGCTGACAGCCTGATCTATTTCATCAGGCGTAGCGTCGTCGGGAACAGCGATGACCTTGCCTTCTACTTTTACTTTTTTCGGCATGGTGAGGTCGGCCCGTCAGTATTGCGATGGAAAGATGTATTTCTCTTCACATCTTTATCGTAGCCCGTTTTACAAGCGAAGATGCCCGAGACACGGGCGGAAGAAAGGCAGAAATCGCCAGTGTTTATGCGGGTTTGGGAGCATTCTGTTGGAACACATGGACGCTCTGGAATTGAGAAACTGGAGGAGTGAAGAAAATCTTCTTTCTCGTCCTTTTACTTTGTGCGTCCTTGGTTCAAGCTCAAACCGTCCAAGTTTCCGTAAACCTCAAAAACCTGGCCAACGCGGCTTCCGTAAGCACCATGCGGGCCTGTTTTTCCCTTGTGGACACCAATCAGGCACCGATCAACAACCCCCGTACCACGACTGGCGTTATCGTCCCCAATCAAAACCAGTGCTTCGCCCCCGACGGAACCGGCCTGGTTTCGACGCCCATTATTGCGAATGACCAAATAAATCCGCCAAATACCATGTATCTGGTGGATTACCAGCAAAGCGGGCAGTCAATCACGTCCTCTTGCTATTTCTTCAACCTGGCAGACACCACGGAGAACCTGAATACAAAAACCTCCGGCTGTATTCCTAGTTCATCCCTTCCGGCAATTTCGACTCCCGTGTTGACTAATCCGCTTCAGTCGCAAACGATTACGCAGCCCTCAAACACGAACTTCAACGTCGTTCTATCCGGTACCGGAAGCATGACTGTATCGGGTGGGGGTGGGTTTAATCTTGGTGCAAGTACATTTACCGGAACTCTTGGTTTGCTTAATGGTGGTACAGGATCGTCTTCGTACACCACAGGAGGACCGCTTTACTCTACGGGACTTGTTATCAGCTCGGGTGCCGCGAACGCCAACGGTGTTGCCTATTCTACCGGCACAACGGTTACAACTACTCTCGCCGGCGGTGCGGGTACTTTGGTTCTACAGGAAACAGGAGGAGGCACACCCTCCTTTGGCTCCGTTACCCCAAGTATGTTCACCGGACAGCTAGGCATAGGAAACGGCGGGACCGGGGCGAGTACCTTTACCGTCGGAGCGCCTCTGTACTACAACGGCTCGGTGTTGACCAATGGGGCTGCAAATGCCAATGGGATAGCGTATTCGACAGGCACGACACTTACCACCACATCGGCGGGGGGCGCTGGCACGCTGGCCTTACAAGAAACCGGCGGGGGCGTGCCGTTTTGGAATTCCATTACCGACAGCATGTTCAGCGGGCAATTAAGCGTGGCTCACGGAGGTACAGGAACGAGTACGTTTACTACGAACGGCGTTCTTTATGGTAACGGTACTGGAGCTCTGCAAGTGTCAAACGCTGGAGGTGCAGGAACACTAATCCTTACTTCAAACAACGGCGGGGCACCGTTTTGGGGGAGCGGGACGACGGGTTCTGGTACACCTCTTATCTCGAATACAGCCAACCCAGCCTCAGCGGGGACCATTCGATTAGCTTCTGTTGATGTACTTAATTTCCGCAATAACGCCAACACAGGAAATATAGCTGGAATAAGTAAGACCGCTGGCGATATTGTGGCTGTAGGGGATTCACTGGGCATAAGCACATCAGGTCCAATAAGCGCGGGTGGATCTGTAAGCACCAATAACAATACCCTAAACACCGGAACCGCAACAATTTCTGGCGGGAACGTACTGCTCAATAACGCGGGTAACACCTATCAAATCAAAAACAATGCCGGTAACGGAAATCTGCGAGCTATGGGCAACGACGCGGGCGATATTTTGTCATTCGGAACTGACTTCAATGGGATAAATATTGATGGTGGGGGCTTCATAGCCAACAATGCAGGAGCCACGCCTGCATCAGCGGGTTTCATCCGAATGGCTAACGGCAACCAGATGTGTTGGAACAACAACGCTGGTAACGCTAATGTGTGTCTATCAAAAGACACCAATGATAAGGTCAACGTACCCAATCTATTAGTCACTACTGGAGTAGCACAAGGCAGCGGCTTTAAGCACCAGCGGTTTAGTTCCTTGTGTACAGTAGGAACGTCGAACGTTGCCGACACCTGTGACACCACCCTGACCTGGACATCCGCCTTTGCCGACGCGAATTACACAGTTGTTTGCTTCTCCATCCCCGCCGCCGGTCTCCCTCAAAGCTATTTGATTTCCAAGGCAGCGGCGTCGTTTGTCTTCAGAACCGCGAACATCACCGCTTCAGCCGCGCACTATAGTGAGGCTGATTGCGTCGCGGTTCACGATTAGGGCCAAGATACGTTTCAAATGGACAACCCACAACAGACCGTTTGACCCTTATGGAAACACCCTCAGACCCATCAACCCCTCCCGCGAAAATTCCCGACTGCGGCCATTTTGACAAGAAGGTCTTTGCGCGTGGCAAATGCCGTGGGTGCTACAAAAAAATGCTGCGTGCAGAGAAAAAACAGAAGAGGTTGGACGCCGCAGCCGCCGAGGGCAGATGGGTTCATAAAGTCATCCGGGTATTCATCGAGGAGATACCTCAAGACGTGAACTCCGACGACTACGAGGCCAAGACCCTTACCGAATACGGCCAGCAGGGCTGGCAACTTGCGGGCGTGCTTTCCGAAGCCGACGAGAGTGTTCATATTTTCTACTTGCAGAAGAAGATCGTGCCCGAGAAAATCAACCCACCAAAGGGGGAACAAGCGTCGTGAAGATCACGGACTTTGATACTCCCAAAAAGGGAACCCCCAACAACGCTGGCTCGGTAGAATCTCTCGCGGCGAGCATCGCCGCTCTGCTCGGGCTTCTGCAAGAGCAAACAGAGTTTCTGCAAGAGTGTCGTTTGCACCTTCGTGCTCTGGGACTATACGCAGGTTGGATTGGATTCAAGCTCGGTATTCCGCCGGAGGAGTTACAAAAAATGCTCGACACCTCGTTCTCCATAGCACGGCAGGAAGAAGCCAAAGCCGGGACGCCCGATCTGTCCCGTGAAATGGCCTTTAACGTCCGTGCCATCACGGAGATGGGCAAACCCGGCGCCGGTCTATCAAATTGACGAAAGAATTTATGAAAAAACTACTTGAGATTTTCCTCCTTTGCTCCCTGGGTTTGACCAACGTTCGGGGCCAGAATGCACCTCGCTATCAGTATCATTTCGCCGGCCCGGTGCTGACTCTTCCGGGCTTCCTGCCGGAGAAAGCGTCCGAGTCCCATCCCTGCAATCGCCCCAATTTCGTTCCGAACATTGACAGAGCGGCAAGCTGCTTCGCCGGTTCCGTTACGCAGGATCTAAACCAGGCCGTGCGGGAACTCTACCGCGAGAACCCACGAAGGTTCAGGAAGCACTATCTCCACAAACCCATGCTGATCGTCACGGTAACGGACGCTGAGACCAGAACAACAAAGCGCGTGCGGTTTACCGCAGAGAGATACGAGGGCAAAGTTTATGTAGCCATCGTCCTCCCCGACAAAGCGCGGTTACTGTTGGGGGAGGGTTTTTAAGAAACCCAGGCGACTTCTGTTAGGTAGTATTGAGCTTATGGATGCTGTAAATAGTTCTGTTGAACGTAGGAAAGATAGTGATTCGGAGACTTTGGTTGTAGGAGAGGGTCTCTTACAGTTCGCTGTCAGCTTACAAAGGAAACCACCTCAGCTACCTGCCCTAATAGATTCATCTCTTGCAACAAAGTGAGTGTTAGTCCACTCCGTTTGGGATATTTCCTTCTCGGTGATTACGTGTCCGGTGCAGATCGTCTTACAGGCGGGGCATTCCAGAATACCAATCGTGATGAAGCTCATCTTACGTCCCTCTTTCGTTCCTGCATGGTTTACGAATCATAGCAGGTGGGCCATAAGGTTAAGTTCTATCCCCCAAAGTTGCCACTATTGGTGAAGCCGTGTATTGCGTGGCCCATCCAAATACCACGAAACGAAGTTGTCCACCCTAATCACCTCCCCCTTTGTGTCGCGGTGAAGCAGTTGTACCCGGTATCGCACAGTTCTAAAACCCTTGGCGTTAGGCTTCAGTTTTTCAATCTCCTCATCCGAAGGATATATCCGCACAACTTCGGGGCCGTTCCAGCGCCACTGCTCCTCACTAACCACCCAAACGTTGTAGTTCCCCCCGCACATCTGTTGAGCGTGAGTCTGTAGCGCAAGAACGACTCCTGCGAGGTTGTTGTCCTTGCCGGTGACCACATAGGTTCTATAAACGTACCGCATATCAACCAGGGCGTCCCTGCAATAGCATGAAATTGAGTTGTCACTATCGCTTTTGATTTCCGGCCCAGTGAGACAGTGGCTTTCGTCGGCGTAAACTTTGTTCAATTCCGTCTGCGCTGCAACAAGTCCTTGGAATGAAAGTACGGCACAAAAAACTAGCAGCCGGTAGATACGCTTCATTGTACGGACTCCTCGGTGTGAATTTTCGGAATCGCCGGTGGTTTGTTGAAGATCGCCATACGCCGCAGTTCGGAGAATGACAGGGGGCAACAGGCGCAATTTGCGAAGATCGGTGTGGCCTACCATCGCCCGAACATGGCCCGTCGGTGCTTAGAAGGGAATAAGGCCCACCACCCCTTCGTCCGCACGATTCTTTCTTGCTCGACCTGCATAAATCTAAAAATCTCATCTCGCGTTATGCGTAAACTTCCCCTCAACCTGACCGGCTTCAGCTTGCGCTTTTTAATCAGCGACCGTACCGCCCCGGTGGTTTTCCACAACGCCTCGGCGGTTTGCCCGATTGTCCGGTAATAGAGCTGGTCAAGCCGCTCCTGGGTTAAACCGGCTTTCTCCTGCTGCTTCGTAATACGAGGAGGATTATTAACCGGCGCCGTTTCCTTGATCGGCTCAGGTTCCGAGTCAGCCAAATACGTCTCTACGGCCTCGGGCGAAACTGGCGAGTCGTTGTCAGGGCGAACGCATTCGTGGGCGCCCCGGCTATCCACGCGAAAAACCTTTCCCAGCATCTTCACGAATACGGACCTTCCGAAGCACCGGGCTTCATCTTCTCCGCAAGCGGAGATCACGGGCAGCCGCCCAGGCGGTTGAGTCCATCTTCGGAGTCCCTTTTCATCCAAACGCCACTGCTGTTCAAAGACCCAAAACAGGACGGGTTGGGTGGTTGTGATCGTGCCGTTCGATATCGTCAGGACAGGTGCGGGGTCATTTTTTGGGTTCATAGTTTGTGCCTCGGTACAATCCTGCCACACGACGCACCAAAGTCAAGGAAACGTTGTGGACCTTATGGACGAGCTGACGCTGCGAACAGATTAACTCTGGGGACGCGAGGGCGGAAGCTGACAAAGCCAAGTCCGCGACGGACCCCGGTGTCATCAATCCCATAGATCCAGAGCCGGTGCAAGCGACCGTGCACTAAGAAGCTTTGCGGTCTAATGTTGCGGTAACGTCCAAGGACTTCCTTATAGTTTCAAGCAGGTATTCAATGGGAACAGGTTTGTGCAGAACAAGAACACCAATGGCAGTCGCTCTATCAATAACGGCATCGGTTGCATAGCCCGTGATAATGACGCATGGCAGTTCAGGAAATCGGCTGCGGGCAGCGTCGATGACGTCGAAGCCGGTATATTTGCTATCCAAGGCCAAATCCGTAAGCAGTAGGTCAACAGCATCGCATTCGGAAAGAGTATTGACCGCATCCTGATAAGACTCGGCAGAGAACGCGGCGTGCCCTTCTCTTTGGATGAAGAGTCTGTACGTTAGAGCCAGCGCAGGTTCATCGTCAACTACGACAACAGTTTTACTCTGCAATTTTCCCACCGCCCCCCTTCAGTAGAGTAAACACAAATGCCCTAATTAGGAACGTGGCCGAAGAAACTAGGGTTGGTGAGATGTTCAAAACTTCGTCAGAGTTGCTCACTAGTTCCACTTTGGAGACCCACCAACCTAGAAAACCTCCATGACATCAGAAAGATACGGGAATTTTGGTGTATTATGTCTGGCAGCAAGAAACAACCCCCCAGGGTTGGATTAACGTTGGTCAAGAAGTTGGACAAACCAATGCCCTCCTCCTTTCGCCCTGGCGAGAAGGTTCCTGCCAGCGGTATCTATGCAGCCCTCCACTCCGGGCACCGCTTTTCACACGAAGTTATTCTTTTAAGACAGCACGAGTTTCCGCGCTGCTCCCATTGCGGCACGAGGGTTAGCTTTGAATTGATCTCTGAAGTCCCAGCCTTTCAGGAAGACCGCGACCTCACATCGCGCCGGATTTTTGAGATTCCCCATCCCGAGCAGAAAGCAAAGAAAGAGAGCGCCTAACCAGTAATTACGCTTTTAAGATACATCAGAGACTTTTTGATTTTATCGTGCGACGTAACTTGCTCCATGACTTTCTGGCCGAGGACGCAGCCGGTAAACGGTAGAAATTCAACCCAATGGATCTTGTGAGGAACCTTTGGGCTACCGTTTTCCTTCAGCGTCTTCGGTTAGGAATTGCTCTTTCAGATTGTGGCGTTTGATAAAGGATAGGTAACGCGCCCCGAGAGCATCAATATAAACTTGCGAGACCGACTCCCATCCCCTCTCTATGCTTTCACCGGGATATGCGTGAGAGCACTTATTCATCTCTGTGCCGCGCGATGTTAATTCCGAAACAGACAGCGTTCCGGTTGCAGCATCTTTTGCGTCTGCGGCCCACAGGCTTCCGTAAGCTACGCACTGCTCCAATGCGGGCCCATGGTCTTGAGCATACGCGCACTCGTGAAACAGCCAGATAGTCCCCAAAACGATCAAAACGGGAATCGCCAGAAGCATATGTTCTTTCCAGTAGCGCATCATAAGCTAAAAATCCTAGCTTAATCAGAACTGAAAAACCATGCTCTTTTTGTTCACAACCAGGGCGGCGAGACGCTGGCGACGATCAGCGCGGCGGTGGAGAAGAATTAGGCGAATCATCCTTGCGCTTCTTAATGAGTTTCATCTTGAATTCTTTTCCCCGATCATCCTGTAAAATGAAATCGTCTTTGCCTTCGATTCTAAATTTAACATCGTCGTTCTCTGTCAGGATTGGTTCGTGCTGAAAACGCCAATTCAAGGTGCGTTCCGCAAAGTAAGTGTATTCGCCATCATCCACTTGGGCGCGAAAAGTGTTATGCCCGCGAGCTTCGACATTATTTGAGGCATTGATGTTGCCGTTATCGTCCACTCTGCCGGTTGTTGTTGAGCCTTCATAGCTTGTCCAATGTTGTTTTCCAATAGAGAGTAACTTCCCGGTTTTCCATTGCACATCTTTTTGAGCAGCTACGACGCAGATGGACATAAGCAGTATGGCAAGAAAAGTTTTCATAGGTCCACAATTGTACGTTCTGGGGTTTTTTAATCTAGTAGCTTTTAAGGTAAGAGAAGTAATGGCGAATAATCAGCGCGGTCTTGGAGAGGAACTAGGGTGTTGTTTTATTTGAGCATTCTCACATCTGCGCCGGAGTCGTCATCATCATTTACCTTCATGTGGCAACCGTAGTTTGTCGAATAGATCACGACATCCGGCATGTAAGCATAGTGATAGTGATAATGATAGGTTGACTGTTGCCAAATATGCCCGTCTGTCGTTTTGTAAATGGTTTCGTCTTCCCAGCCGTTGAACTCCCCATCAATCTTAGTTTCAATCGCCGGATTACACACCGACCTCGCTGGCGCAACGTGAACTATCTTTTCCCGTGGGGCCGCATTTTGGGCCGGCGGTGCGTAACTAGCAGCGGGCTGAGTATAGGACGAAGATGAGTTTCCCTTTGAGGTCTGCCTTGCCGTCCAATTACTCAGGTCTTGTATGAACCTCTCAGCGCCGCCAGGGCCAAGATATTTTTGGTCTGCCGCGTTCGGCCTCGGGTCCGGTTGGTAGTTAGTTGCTCCATTTGAGGCTTGTGTGCAGGGAAATGCGTCGCGCAAAGCATCGATTGTAAGCAGCATTTGGCTTTCTTGGAGTCGATTCGGATGATCGCGGAGGTATTTGACTATTACTCTGGCAGTTTGTCCCTTTGTAACACCTTGTGGAAAGCATATTCCCACAATTCCTGTCTTGCTATAGGAATCGAAATCCTGGGAAGTTGCAACGTGCCACTGGTCTAACGTAGCAATGACGCCATCAAGCCATCCGGAGCACCATCCAAATTTAACGTCATTGGTCTGTGCACTCGAATTGTCCGCATAGTTGACCATTTGGGTGCAGTTGTCTAGAAGATTATTCCCGTCTTCCTTTGGTTCTTCGGCAAAGACACTAGCAGGCAACAGCAACAGCGCAGAGAGTAATATGGTTTTCACAGTGTCACCCTTTCTGCTTCCAGCACCCTCGACAGTGCGGACCAGCAGAACACTTACTGCCGCAGTTGGTCTGATTGCACTTGTAGCCGTCGCATCCCTGTTTGCATTTCACATGCGCGGCTGAGAGCGGGAAGGTGAGAGCCAACACAAGGGCCGTTGTGAGTATCCGTTTCATGGTGGGAATCTCCGAGGGCTGAAATTGTGCTCTCTGGAACCTCATAAGTCAACGGTTCGTAGCGAACCAAAATGCTTGCTTCCCCTTGCATTGTTACAGCATCATCATACGTTCTTTAAGTTGTAAGCTAGGTGCACAGCAATGAGCGTAGCTGTTGTCTGCAATCTTTCGGATGGCGTGATCCTCGGCGTGGATAGCGCTTTAACGATTGGCGACGCCAGTTCGCCGGCCAAGGTTTACGAGGACGCCGAAAAACTCTTCGCCTTAGACGAGCTACCAATCGGCATCGCCACTTACGGGATGGCCGCGATAGGGGATAGAACGATTGGTAATCTACTTCGGCAATTTGAAGTATCAAATTCAACCGCGATAAATGCGCCCACCGCTACTCTCGAAGGTATAGCTGAACTACTCCGAGATTTTTTTCATCAAGAATATATGCGGGTGATAGCGCCTTCTTTGGAGCAGCAACTTGGGGTACCCTACGACCAAATTCCGGATAACCGAAAACCCGGCTTAGGGTTGGTGGTTGCCGGCTTCTCGACAGGCGCATACCTTTCAGAAGTATTCAACATCCTCATCCCCTTGCATGCGGCTGCCAACAGTGCAAGACGCTTGGGTAATCCAGGAGATATAGGAGCAGTTAGATTCGCCACTTGTAACCCGATTAGTAGGTACATTCTTGGCTATGACGAAGGGCTATTAGATGCCATAATTGACCATGTAAATACGATTCGTCCGCCCCTAACTCGGGCAGAAGTTCAGGGCCTGTACAACGTGGCAGCCAAATTTAGGTATCAAATTGTTTTTACGGGTATGCCAATAAAGCGGGGCATTGAATATGTGCGTTTTTTGGTGGAACTCGTGATTAATCATTATAAGTTCGTTGAAGGTGCTTCAATCGTCGGGGGCAAATGTAGAATAGGTGTGGTTACATACAGAGGCGGCAAGTTTAAAATATTGGAATGACCATTAGGAGAGTTGCCTGTGTGGTTTAGTGCCGAAAACTTGAAAACAGAGGACCAGAAGATGCAGAATGCGGCTCCTCAAGGATCTTTAGGGCCATCCCTCACGGATATTTCTGATTTCAAGATTCAAACATCAGACACATCAGAGGAAAAACGCAAGAGCGAGTCTAAGCAGCTCAAGCTTCCCCAAATTCCATAACTATTTTATCTTTACCTGCAACATTGCGCTATGCAGGTCCCGCCGCCACATCAATCTGACGCCCTCAAGGCTTAGCTCTACGTATGAAGAAGTGCGCTTCCGCCGGCTGTGTTGCGCCGTAAAACAATTTCAGTTTGGCTGAGATGATTTCATCAGTATCCCATTTTTCGTGGATTGTCCCACCGAACGGCTCCAGATTCCAAGTCTCCTGGGGATTCACTATGGTTGCAGGAAACCCTGGCCCAAGAAAGAATGCGACAGGAAAGTTTTGTTCATCACTGGGTGTTTGTTGCCAATTGCTTATCGAGCCACATTGCTTCGAGAGGTATAAACGCGCGGACAGTGAACCACTGGCGTGACCACCGCTGTTGTGGAGTCGAAACTGCGGCAGCGTAAACGCCACTGGCTGAGCGGCGTTTGGTACGTTGACAAAAATAGTTTGTCCATTCAGGTCGTGGTTATCGTTGAGAATTTGGACGTGCGCATCAGACGTTGCGCCAGGGCCTTGAGCCGTCTTCATTACGGCCAGCGCCATCGCCTCATAAGCTTTAGTCTGCGCGTCTGGACTGCCTGAGTGCTGCTGCGCGGCGAAAGTCAAAAACTGTTGTTCAAAATGAGTGATAGCATCCAACTTTCCACCTTGTTCGCTAACCTTGTTGGACATCTCTTGCTGCTTCTGCTGAAATTCCCTTGTCTGCGTTTCCAGGTCGTTCTTAGCCAAGTCTTGTTGATGCGCGTTCCTTGTCGTCTGCCAAATATTTAACGCGATAGCGGCCAACATGAACACAATGAAAGCGCCCCTATAGATGAGTCGCCGCCCGGACGTCATTCGATCTGGTGGGGTTAGGGACATTTCAACGCCCGCCCATCCAGCAGCTAAGGTAACGACCGGTACCAGAATTGCGAGAACCAAGTCAGCAGTTTGCATTCGCGGACACTCCAGGCCTTTGCTTTTTACTTCGATTTCTCTTCCGCTCGTATCTGCCAGAGCATAACTTCTGCAGTAGCCGCAGCAATTTCTAAGCGTTCACCGAGCAGCGGATTCCAAAAGCTTGCACCTGGGTTCGCGAGATGCTGCTTCATGTATCCGCGTACAACTCTCATTGTCAGATCTGCGGCAGTTGGATCTGCGGGCTGATTTTTCGTGGCAGCATGTCGAATTTCATAGAGCGCCTGCGTCGTAACCGCAATTTCTACATCCTGAGTTCGGGCACCTGAAGCCATTCTCGCCCGGTAACACTCTGCCGGAATTACTTGGTTCGGCGGCCCAGAGCATCGGCCAAGGTAGTCAATTTCTTTGATCGTCCACGAAGCCCGCACACCCACCTTCGACAAGGGAAGTCAGGATTTCACCATGTTACCTTCGACTAGACGCGGCGGGCTCTAGTCGGATATGGAAGTTCGGGTCAAAAGTCAGCTCCAAGCATGTCAGATAGCGATTCACTGCTAACGATGCCCGTTGCCATTGCATCCATGAACAAGAACGGGACCAAGAGCGGATCACGGAATCTAAAGCGATACGCACGCGGCTGTCCATCACGTTCTAAAACTTCGCCTCTCGTCTGTTTACAAAATTCGCTCAGGTGATTGCTGAACGTCGCAATCTGCACTGTTTTACCTAGAATTGCCTCTAGCGGAGATACTACAGAACTGGGATTAAAGTATCCAAGGGCGTCGTGCAAAGTCGCGGCAGCCACCCCGCAGGCCAGAAGCACATGGCGGTAGATAGCATCTCTATGGGAGCTATGAGTAGCTCTGGAATGTTCTTGGGTGACGGTTTGCTCGGCTTGTTTCACAGATTGTTTTAAGGCTTCGAACACCGCATTCTTGTCTACATACGCAGTATTCGATTTTGCCGAAATCCTGACTGAGTGTAATCCTAGAAGATGCGTGTAGTGCGGAAGGCCCTGAGAAATGTTGACAATTAGGCTGAGGGCTTCATCCGAGAACTTTATAGAGAGGGTCTTTTCAGCGTTCCGCAGTATCTCGCCTAATTCTTGCGATTCCATCCGTGGCAACAGGATCTGGACAAGAGCACGATTGATTGAAGCGTGGTCAGCAACTAGCTCATCGACGGTATCGGACACGCCGACTAGGATGAGGGTGCAATTAAGGGAAAAATCGGAGAATGTTTTAATGAGATCAGTGAAAGCACGCGATGCGCGGCTTGCTGCCCGGTCAAATTCATCAACAATAAAAACAGGCCCGCCTTCAATGTGGGATACGACTCGACGAATGTCGTCCACTCCCAGCTCCTGTGGCAATTTGAAAGCATTACGAAGAGTGCCTCGGCCCTTGGACTGTGGCTGGAATCCGACCTTCCCGGTATCGCCTATCAGTGTTATGTCTTCAAGCAGCTTCTCCCAAATTGACGAAAACGTGTCTGCACTGTTGGCGTTTTTCTTGATAACGGTCCGGCGAAGTAACCTGTCCTCGGGAGTTCCTTGTTCCCCGTCCTCCTGTGGGCGATCAAAGGCCCAGATTATCGGGCGAACAATATTCGCAAGAGATGTCTTGCCGACCCCGCGTTCACCATAGATAAGCACGTGCAGTCCAGGCTGACTGACGGCATCGACCAATGTCGTGATTTGTTCCCATCGTCCGGCAAACAGTTCTCGTGTGTTAATGGGAGCGCGGGGCTGAAATACCTGTGCAGCCTGTACCTGTAGTTTCCGAGCTTGTTCGGCTGTAAGATACCAGTCATTAATCGCCTGTTCCATTTCATAAGTATAGCGTTCATTTATCCAAGTAAGAAGCGGCTTTACTTAAGTAGGCTATGGAGGCTATCTCCCAAATGGATGGTTTTTACTATTTTTAAACGCATCCAAAGAAAAACAGACACAATGGGGTTGCGTTTATCAGCTCACGCATGGAGTTTGGAAGAAAGACTTATGCGGCATTGAAAAACTGATAGAATGAAGTCTAAGATTTGCGTTCGCGCGCACCCCCTACATAGGTACTAAGGTAACCCCTAGAGACATTTGGCTTGCGTTAGCGGCGACCAATCGGTATTGTTTGACATCAAATCGAATTAGAAGAGCAGGAAGGAGCGTGGTGACCATGGCAAGACCAATTCAACCAACCCCACCGATAAAGGGCAGAGACGCTAAAATCTTTGTTGAAAAGATGAACGCAGCGGTCATGACTCCAGAGCGGTTGACGTATCTACAAAACGCTGCGGAGCAGAGTAAACAGGCAGAAACCAAGAGGAAATAAACTCTTCGGTGCCAACCCTCGACGAACTTGAGATCGTGCCTCCCGACCCAGCCAGACATCCTATAGGCGAGTTTGATTGTGGGCACGCCGATCTGAATGACTTCATAAAAAACGACTATGCGCGACAGTCAGACCAACGGCTTGCTTACACAAAACTCGCGCTATATCAAGGCAACTTAGTTGGATATGTCACGCTGCTTTCGGACTCGATTGCGCTTCACGAGTCCGAAAGGGCGTGGTTGTGGGAGAAAAATCTCCGGGTTATTCATGTCGCAGCTCTGAAGATTGGCAGGCTTGGGACAGATAACAAATATAAGCGGCAAGGCGTTGGGACAGCCCTAATGAAATATGCCGTGGGTGTTGCATTCCGAATGAATGAAATGGGCGTAGGGTGTCGATTCCTTACCGTTGACTCCGATAAAGATGCGGTCTCGTTTTATCAAAAGACTGGTTTTATCTTTAGCCAGCATCGGGAGTACAAAAAGAAAGACTTCCCAAATATGCACTACGACATCATCACCGGTCCACCCATTGGATAAGCTTTTCAAACTTCCAAAAACATCTGTCTGTCGAAGCCTGCGGGCTCCATTTCCACTCACACAGAATCAGCAACTTACAAGCAGGAAAAACGCATTGGCGGCGCCTGTGGCGTGCCGTTTTCGGGCTCCCTTCCTCGCCCGGTAGACAGGTCTCAGCTTCTATCTTGAGTGCTAGTTACAAACCTGATGCGACACGGCGGCAGTCCAATAAGGCCCATGCTATAAACGCCCACATGCGTTCGCTTGTGTACCTCACGAGTCTCGCTCCGTGTCAGATTGCCGACGAACTCCGGCTGGCTGGCTATACGGTTTTTGAAGCCCTTGAGATTTCCGAGGTTTGGTATTTATGCGAACACGAGGATATTGATGTGGTTGTGATCGCGCCAGAGGTGGAAGACCAGGATCAGATCGAACTTCAGTTGCGGCGACCCACGATTAGATTGAAACCGGGGTCCACAGCCAAAGACATTTCATGGGAACTGTGGAACTTGTTTCCCAATACGCAACAGTTGATCCAATGACTCGTGAACTAGCTCACATCATGGCGGTGTCGGACAATGGTTGTACTAGGTCTGCGCTGGCTCTGCGATTTCGCTAACTTGCTCGGTGGGACGGCCAAGACAAAAGTCTTTTGCCAACTATCCGAAGTCTTTTTTCCAAGTCACGAGTATCAGTGACCCACGTCACATTAAGAGAGAGATTTCGCGTTCCGAAATGAAACAAAAGCCAATTTGGGAAACTTAAGCAGGCTAAATATGGATCGAACAGGCTAGATCGGGGGAATATTCGGGCTTGGGCGAAGGCTTGAACCGTAAAATCGTTCAGCTTTTCAGGCATTTGGTAATCACAATGAAAGTTTTTCTAGCTTTGTCATAGATGATTGAGAAGCAAAAGAATTCCGGGTTTTCCAAAAACGACCGGCATTTTCATCTGTCTTTAATATTGTGCAGGTACTCTGCTTTGGCATCGGGTTGCGGTTACTCGGCATTGATGGAATTCATGGGTAAGGAGTTTGTATGACAGGAATTCTGAGGTTTGTTAGAAAGACAGCAACTGCGCTTATTTTTGTTATAGCTGCGGGAGGGGTGAACGCTCAAACCGCAAGCACGTCCACTAATACTACCAGCGACCCGCAGGCTGTCACCCTGGCGGCGCAATCGGTTCGGGCGTTGACTGGAGGGACTGCAGTTTCGGATGTGACGCTCACCGGCACCGCCACCCAGACGGCGGGCTCGTGGAACGCGAGCGGCGCGGCCACCTTCAAGGCCAAAGGCTTTGCCGAGAGCCGGGTGGATTTTGCCGCCTCCAGCCAGAGCGAAATTCATGGGCTTGATGCCAGCGGCAACCCTGCCGGGGCATGGATTGGAAGCCCGGCCAAGACCGACAGCACCCGGCACACCATGGCCCTGCACAACAGCTTCAGCGACGCCGCCTGGTTCTTTCCGGCGCTGACCTCGCTGGGGGCGGCTTCACAAGCTGGCGTGGTGGCCAAATACATTGGGGCTGAAACCCATAACGGGGTCGCGACACAGCACGTTCGTCTGTGGCACACGGCCAGCAGCTACAGCAATTTGGCGGCGATCGCCACAGTGATCCCGCGCCTGAGCACGGTGGATATTTACCTCGACGCCACCAGCTCGCTGCCGGTGGCGCTCGCCTTCAACGCGCACAGCGATAAAGACATGAATACAGACGTTCCCATTGAGGTGCGCTATTCGGACTACCAAGCAGTCAATGGAGTCAGGATTCCGTTTCATGTGCAGAAGTATTTGAACAACGGATTGGTGATGGATTTCACAGCGAGTTCAGCAACGATCAATAGCGGATTAAGCGATGCACTATTCAGCACACAATAATGCAGGACTTTCCGTCGCGCGGATCAACGCGGATCAGGAAAGCTAAAGGCTAACAGCTACATTGAGAGGAAGACGCCATGAAGAACTTAGTTAATTGCAGTTTCTCGAAACTTGAAACTCGAAACCCGAAACTGTCTTTTGAAACGCGAAACGCGAAACTGAGTTGTAAAGCATTGGTGTGCAGCATTGTTTTTATTCTCATGAGCGCTCTCAGCTTGCAAGCGCAAGTGGCAACCGGTACTCCTCCCTTGGGCAGCTTTGCCGGCGGACCGGATGTAATTGATCTGGCCAATCTGAATGTGCATTGGGACTTCCCTATCATTGCCAAAGCCGGGCGCGGTTTACCGTTTCACTATTCACTCGGATTCGACAATTCCGTCTGGCAGGTTGTAGATGACGGGAATGGCAATCTCTCGTGGCATCCTATGAACAATGTCTTCGGCTGGACGCGACAGACCGAGGCCATAGCCGGTTACATGACTTACGATCAGTTACTCAATCTGGGTTGCGGCTATACCTACCAGAATTGGGTCTATCATGACCCGGCAGGAACTGCGCATAGCTTCGGCAACCTGTACGTGGCTACTGCCGGCTGCAGCGCCTATGGTCCTCCCGTCGCCAGCGCGACCGCAACTGACGGTTCCGGTTACCTGACAACCGTGAGCAGTAATCCGAATGCAACCATCTACCCGGCGTCGGGCGGCAGCATTGTGCCGCCACTGCAAAACGCGACCGGCGCGGCGCAAATCACCGATCCCAATGGCAACTACATTATCAGCAGCGATGGGGTAACGTTTTACGATACGATGGGCATCTGGCAGATGACCATTGCCAACCAGGGCGCGCCTTATCCTACCAGTTACACAGTGCGTATCCCGGGCGGAAGTTCGGCAGCAACCAACATCAGCTATACGACTTACAACGTCCAGACCAATTTTGGGTGCTCGGGCATCACCGAATACGGGCCGACATCGGTCCCACTGATTTCCACCATCACCTATCCCGATGGCTCATCGTACCAATTCACTTATGAACCCACCCCCGGCAATACGGGTAACACGACCGGGCGGTTGGCCAGTGTGACTCTGCCTGCGGGCGGGGTAATCAGCTATAACTACTGGGGCGGAGGAGGCGGCTTGAACGGAATCTTCTGCGACGGCACCACGGCAGCTATAGGCCGTACCGGCCCCGATGGACAGAGCAGCTACGTGGTTGCAGAGAATGGCAATGGCGCGACCACCACCCAGGTAAACACGTATACTCCGTGGCCACAGTACGATGCGACCCTCATCAATTTCAGCAATGGCATAGAGACGCAACGTCAGGTCTACCAGGGACCCGCGCCCCCCACCACCGGGGGCACGCTCTTGGAAACCATCGAGACCTGTTACAACGGGGCCAGCCGGCCTTGCGTTTCGCAAAGCACGCCAAGCTTTCCTCTCACCGAAAAGACGGTCTATCCCGAAACTACTTACCGGATAGCCAAGCACGACTTGTTCATCAACACGTATGGTTTAACGACCGAACAGGATGACTACGACTGGACGAGCACCGGCGCTTTCGGGAACCCCCTGCGCAAGACGCTGACCACCTATGCCACTAATTTAGGCAACATCGTGAGTCGCCCGGCCAGCGTGACTGTGAAAGACGGCAGCAACAACATTCTGGCGCAGACTACCTACGGTTACGACGAAACCACGCCCATTACCACACCCCTCTGTCCAAATCCCAACTGCGTTCCGAATCACGGCCCGCCTTATCAAACCCCAGGCAACCTAACCAGTGTGCACTCTTGCACGGCGGTATCAGGCGGCAGTTGCACCAACTCATTGACCAAGACTTTCACATACTACGACACCGGGACAGTCAGCACCGCGACCGATGTTAACAACGCCGTCACCACATATAACTATCCATCCCCTGATCCTAATAACTCGACCTGCGGCTTCGCCTTCCCCACCAGCGTGAACCCGCCCACGGTGAACAGCATTACTTTGACCACCTCGACTACATGGGACTGCTATGGCGGGGTGGCGGCCTCCACAACCGATGCCAACAATAACACCCGCTCAGTGACTTTGGATTCCTTGTGGCGGCCAACAGCGATCAAAGATGAATTGGGCTATCAGACCAATATTTCCTATACCCATGCTACGACGTCGAATCCGGCAGTGGTGGAAAGCACCTTTACATTTAACAGCAACAACTCCACCATAGACACACGTACTACCCTCGATGGTTTGGGGAGAGCCCACGTCGTGCAGCAGAAGCAATCGCCCACGGCCACCAATTACGATTCGGCGGAGACCGACTATGATTTCTATGGGCGGCCTTCGGAAAGCACCATCGCGTATGTCGGTACGGCAGGGCAAAACTATTGTGCAAGCCTGGGACTGCCCAGCAACTGCACTCCACCTGGAACGAGTACCACCTACGACGCACTCAGCCGGCCGACGCAGACGACCGATGCCGGCAATGGCACGGCCAACTACTTCTACTACGACAACAATGTCCTGATCAAAGCAGGTCCGGCGCCTACAACTCCCGTGACTGAAAATCCCAAGCAGAGGCAGTATGAATATGACGCTTTGGGCAGGCTGGTGTCGGTATGCGAACTGACCAGTACGGCTAATGGTGGCGGTAATTGCGCGCAAAACACAACGCCGCGGACCGGCTATTGGACTACTTATGCCTACGACGCGGCAGACCATTTACTGACCGTGACCCAGAACACGCAGGCAACGGGTTCGCACCAGGCCCGCAGCTTCAGCTATGACCTTTTGGGACGGATGCTCTCGGAGACGAATCCGGAATCGGGAACCACGAGCTATGCCTACGATTCACCCGCCAGCGTGTGCAACACGACCAGCCCCGGCGATATAGTGCAGAAAGGCGAAGCCAATGGAGTGGCCACGTGCTATTCCCACGATGCCTTGCACCGGCAGACCATACTGGGACACTATTACAATGGCAGCCTGATTTCGGCCTCTTTCTTTATCTTCGATTCGGCTACCGTGAATGGAATCTCGGTGGCCAATCCCAAAGGGCGGATGACGGGAGCTTATAACTGCCTGGCTCCGTGCAGCACGCATCTGACGGATTTGGTGTTCAGCTACTCGGCACGGGGAGAGACGACGGACGTCTACGAATCCACGCCGCACTCGAATGGCAATTACCATGTCACCGCCGGCTACTGGCCGCACGGAGCCCTCAAGAATTGGACGATGCCGGGAGTGCCCACAATCACCTATGGTGCAACCGACGGCAGCGGGCTGGATGGCGAGGGCCGGCTTACCAAAGTGACGGCGGCGAGCGGGCAGAATCCGGTGACTGGGGTCACTTACTACAACAGCGGAACAGCGCAGCCCATTGGCGCGCTCACGCAGGTAAACTTCGGTTCTTCAGATTCTGACCAGTTCAGCTATGACACAAACACCGGCCGGTTGAAACAATATACCTTCAATGTAAATAGCCAGACTGATGTTGGCCAGTTGACCTGGAACGCCAATGGAAGCCTGCAGAAGTTGCAGACCACAGACGGCATCACCGGGGCGCAAGACACCCAGACTTGCACTTACAGCCACGACGATCTAGGGCGCATTGCAAGCGTCGACTGCGGCAGCGGCAACTGGGGGCAGAATTTCGGCTACGATCCTTTCGGCAACATCACAAAAACAATTCCCAGCGGCCGCACGGGGCAACCCTTCCAGGCCGCTTACAATTTATCGAATCGTATTACCACCAGTGGTTTTGTCTATGACGGCGGGGCGAACAGTATCGGCAACCTCACCAGCGATACTATCCATACCTATTCATGGAATGCCGATGACCAAATGTCTTCGGTGACGACGGGAAGCAACACGGTGAACCTGACCTACGATGCCCTGGGGCGCATGGTGGAGCAGCAGCGCGGCACAGCCTATCAGCAGATTGTGTACAGTCCGGGCGGCAACAAACTTGCCTTGATGAATGGACAGACGTTAACCAAAGCCTTTGTTCCGCTGCCGGGCGGGGCGACGGCGGTGTATAACGCATCAGGTTTGCAATATTACCGGCACTCTGATCATCTGGGCAGTTCGCGGCTGGCTTCTACGTCAACACGAGGTCTGTACTATTCTGGCGCCTACGCCCCCTTTGGGGAATCGTATAAAGAGACGGGAACCACAGACCGCTCTTTCACCGGCAACAATGAAGACACGGTTACGGGCACAGCCGATTTCATGTACCGTGAGTACAGTTCCAACCAGCAGGGCCGCTGGATTTCGCCCGACCCGGCAGGACTGGCGGCGGTTGATCCTGCTAACCCGCAGAGCTGGAACCGGTATGCGTATGTAATGAATAATCCTCTACTGTTCACCGATCTCTTGGGATTGGTTTGTTCACCAGACACTCCGTGTCACATCGACCTTCCTCCTTTAGTCTGGAATCCTATAACCAGTGATATTGTTCCTGTTAGAGTCGGTTTCAGCGGTAGTGACTCCGGTAGCTTCTTTTTAGCGGGTGGATGGGGAGGGAGCGGCAGTAGCAGCAGTTCTGACTTGGAGGCACCCCCGGCAGGAGATGATAGTGGCGGGGGGGGCGGTGGCGGCTGTACAGGGTGTGATGATCACCCTGGTCTGCGAGCGTTTTACAATAATCCAGATTGCCAGAACTGCGGCAGCCTTCTCCATAGCGCCAGAGATTTTACGCAAGCTATCGGAGTAGCAACATTTGCGGTTCCCGTAGGAGTGGTTGGGATATATACGATTGCCTCCGCAGGTACAATGGACGTCGCAGTGGGAAGCGTCAGAGCTTTAGGACAAGAATCGTTACATATTGCCTATGGAACGGGCGGGCAGTGGGTGCACGCAGTTGGAAGAGTAGGTGTCATGATTGTAACATCGCATGCCCTCGATGAATTCCTCGAAAATTCATACCAATTCAAGGTTCCGGTTTTGAATCCAGAAGCGATTATTCCGGAGTTGGGCAGTGCTGCCTATAACTGCTTCACCTCCACTTGCTCAGCTTTCTTCAGAGGGTTGAAACCATGGTAGAGGATAGTTTCCAACAAGGCCGGAGTTCCAAGCCATGGGTTAGTTTTCGGCTTGCAGAAAAGACTGGGGTGCGTGTTGGTGAGAGCGATTTCTCGTTGGCAGCAACCTTATTGGAATCATTCAAGAGATATCTGCAAGCCAGCAACGTAGATGCGGAAGGGCCATTCGATAACTCTTTAGGCTATGCTGTACTCACATGCAAATTGCCGCAGAGAGTAGATGTACTCGCATTTTCGAGCATCAAGTCCGATCCTAACCAGTGGCATGTTCGTATAATTCCTTCAATGCCGTTTTTCAAACGGTTACTTTTGAAGTGGACCGCAAGCTCAACCAAAAAAGAAGAAGAACAGTGGCAAGCTATAAGTCCATTTATCGTAGGCTTTTTAGAACAAATCCAGGCTTTCGACGTGAGGTGGCTTACAACAGCGGAGGCAGAATCCGTGGCCGCTTCCGGGAGCACTCATCGGACGTCACACCTATAGCATTAGGTTCAGTAAGTTTTATTTCTGGGAGTCTTCTCTTCGATTTAGTCTACCAATCCTATTCAGAGGCGCTATCTAAGCTGGCTAACATTCTTTCGTGTTGGCCGTAGGAGGCATGAATGGATTTTGGTGGCGCGACACTCAGTCGAGAGGATGCGGGAGGATTGCTTCCGTTACTGTTCATGGTTAGCGGGTACGCCGCCATGGAACGCGGCTCCGAGTTGATTGAACCGCGGGATCTAATCAAGGCAATCTACGTTGCTGATCTTGAACACGTCTCGATCTTCTGGAACGATTGGGAGGGTTTGGAGAGACTGGTCAGCAGCGAAAAACTCGTTACTGGCAATTCGGGAGTGTACATTAACCGAATTCTGTATCTCATCGGAATAGACCGAATGAGCCGGGAAAGTGAGGGTGTTACTGTACTCGGAAGGCCTTCTCAGGCGTTCAAGGAAATAATGGCCGCCGCGAGGAAACTCGCAAGCGAGCGCACGGGCGCTCCTAGCACTCCGTCCTCGCGTGATCTTCTATTTTGCGCATGCTCTCAAGATCCCGAACTTTCGGCAGCTTTGCAAAAATCGGGCTTACGGCTTGAGAAGCTTGCAGCAGCGGTGGGGAAATCGGGTGTGTGAATGGGAGGATTTAGGGCAGGTGGCACATCCTACAGTTTTTTCACGATTGATCTCGATTGCTCTTTCAATTAACCAAAAGGAATGTGTTTTATGAGAAGCATTATCCAGAAATTGCTAATTAGCGTGTTATTGGTAGTGGGTGTTCGTCTTCAGAACTTGTGAGACCCGCTTGGCCCAGGGACCTTTAAGCGTTAGTGCGGCGGCTGTTCAGTCACACGATTTTCATTAGGCCGTCCCGATCTGGGAGGTGTGATATCCATCTCATGTTTTCTACTTACCGCCGATCCCTTAACCCCCTCTGAAATCGTCGTGGGTAAAGTCTAACGCTCCCCCCCCGCGCGGCCCCCAGGGTCATGCCTCCTGCTTCTCTCCGAAGCGCCCTGTTATGCGCGCGGGACGGGCTGAAGGGGGAGTGGTCCTCGGTGTCAGTCAAACGCTCTGGGAAACGGTTAAAGTTCATCGTCTCGATCTGAGCGAGATACCTCTCAATTGTGCTTTAGCATATTTCATTGTAAATATTGATTATTCTGTTGACATTAGTATCGGGCTATGGAAGAATCGGGCAGGTCAAAAGGGACAGAAATAAAAACAGGCCAATTGAACGTTCGTAGCGTTCAACTGACCCTGACCAAATTCCATCTGGGAGGATGAAAAATGGCTTCGAATAATTGTAACTCCGACGCTCACGGTTCCTCAACCGCTGAAGTTACCTTAAGATTCATATCGAAAAAACAGTTGCGCCGGGAGATGGCGGAAGCAGAGGCGTTCTGGCGTGAGGAACGACGAAAACGACGAACATACGACCGGCGGTTTCTTCAAGGCATCCAGATCGCGCCGCTGGGCAATATCCGCAAACTGATTGACCGCAAAGCGGACGACGATGCGTTCCTCAAGAAACTCAGAATTCAGCCCCTATAAAAGAAAACGGGGGGATTTGCAAAGCCGGGGAGCTAAACGGAAACTCCCCGGTTTTTGTCCTTTCCGAGTTGAGAACCGAACTAGGAGGAGCTGTGGCGAGAATGAGCAAAGAAATGCTGCTTAGTTTCAAAAGAGCGGCAGCGGGCCGGAAGGGCGGGAGGAAGAGCGGAGCTGCACGGTTGGAGAACATACCTGCGAAGAAGCGGAAAGAGATTGCGCGGCGGGCCGCTAAGGCGAGGTGGGGAGCCCACTAGGGAAAAGTTCCCCACACCCGAGGGGAAACTTTGGCGAGAAACCCCCGCAAAGATGGCTACAAAACGCGGAAATTGTCACAGCACGGCCCGCTGGCTTCCCCAGGTAACTCCCCGCATTCTCCCTCCTCACATCATCGGACCTACCCCTAAAAGCGCCCGGAAGGCCCGCGCAAGACCCCTCGTATGGTGCCCCCTCGCGGGATCGTAAAAATCCGTCGAGTCCAACGGCGCCGGGGGAAAAATCTGTCGAGCGTTTCGTTCCGAACAAGGGGCACACGCGCCCAGCTCGACGTGGGACGAATCAACTTGGCCCCCAAAGCAACGGCTAAAGCAACCGTGGTTCGTTCCCAAACCCGCGTAAATATTGAGGGGAAATGCACCGCTGAACAGGTTGCTGAACATTGGGGGGCTTGCCGGAGCCTCGTCTGTCGCCCTAAGACCCCCCGTAGGCCAGGTGCCCCGATTGCCCTCCGCCGGCACCGGACCCGACCGAGGCGCCCAAGGGGAGGTAGGGGGAGAAGCCAAACACCCCTCCCCGGTTAAACCATCGCTATGGTGAGAATTTTACAAAACCTGTTTTTTGGGTCGGGGCCGTTGCCCAGTTCTGATGACTCAAGATGCGTCATTGTGTCGCATGTGAGTAAGCAATTGCGTCATTCGGTAAGACCAGTGGTTTCAGGTGGTTAGTGCGTATATATATATCTATATGACACAATGACACATTTATTTATATACTACCTACCAATGCCCGAACCCTTTATCCCAATACGGGAACAGGTGGGGACAAAGGGGCACACCCTTTCTCCCAAAATTGCGTCATTGCGTCATCGCCTACATTCCACACAACTTATTGCGTCATTGGAGTGCGACATCGAATGCGTCATTGGAACCGGGGATGCGACATAGGCCAAGCCGCGACTCGGGCCTATCCTGGCCCTCTATCATCGCGGGAGCATCGGACTTGTAGATTGCAAACCCGATAGGTCTCTTCGTGCTGGTCCGGCGCAGGCTCGGGTGCGAGCCCGTAGCCAGGAACGCCCAACGTTGGAACTTCCCCCCGTTCAATCGGCGCACAAGAGCGGTTGCACTGCGTGGCGCGTCGTTCATCGTACTTTGGAGCTTGCTCACCATTGCGGCGGCCTCGGTGACGTACAAAATCGCCGGTCTGCCGTCGATCACCGCATCTTCAGGAAGAACCCAGTGGTTGTTAGGTACGAGATTATGGCTGAAACTGTCCGAACTCAAGAGTGTGTAGATGGGATAGTCCAACGCATCCTCCGAGTCGTCTAACGTTACCGCGTTCGTGCTTTCCCAGCGCGAGTAGATCGACTTCGCCCATCCCTCGGGCTTACCGGCGACCCGCTCATACGCCACGATCAGTTCGCACATCAATTGAAAGTAGTTGGTGAATTGAGGACGGGTGGAGTCAAACCACAGTGTCTTTCCTTCCTCCCTTACCCTCAACCATTCCCGTAGAACGTGCATAAGAGCACACTCCATCGCATCCCTGCGGTCAAGGATTATCAGCACGGTCCTATCACGGTCGTCCTTCTGTCCGGACTTGATTTCAAAATGAACTTCAATCGTGCGGGCGGTCAGCTCCGGTCTGATGTTTATACCTTCAATCGCGGTAATTACGGCTATGGGGCGGCTACTCGCGGCGCGAATAGTCGTACCCGAGCGGCTCGACCTCGCATCTTCGCCCCCGGTCGAAAGGGTGATGATCTGAGCTATGCGGGCTTCAGTCAGTTGCTTTTGTTCAAGGTTGTCGATAATGAGATAACCCGCATCTCCTGCGTTTCGGGTCGCAGCAACAGAGTTCTCGGCGGTTTTTACTTCGCCCAAACCGTGCATCATTGAAAATCTCTCCGCTGCGGTCGTCTTGCCGTTCTGGGTCGGCCCGGTGTGTACCATAATGGCGCGGGTTCGTACCACTTCACGGACGAACGGAAATAAACCCTCATGCATCGCACAGAGCCAGCGACCAGGTTCGTCCGTTGACATTGTGTTTATGCACAGACGTTCAAAATCTGCGAGTCCCGGCTTGGGGTCAGTCTCCTCCCATGTGAACGTACCGGCGCCAGACTGGGTTAGCGGAAATTCCAGCCAGAACTTGTCCTGACTATCGCCATTCCGCTCCAACACGAACTTATCCCGTTCGATCTTCAAAATCTGCCCGTCTGCTACGGGGACGTAGATCCTCTTTTGATCCCGGCTTATGGTCGAGAAGCGTTTGAACGTTAACTTCTCCGCCGAATCGTCCGCGAGAACCTCCCACCGCTTCAGCATGATCTGCGCCTCGCGGTCGCTGTTGGTTCTGTCACAGACCCTAAGCAGGAACCGATTCTGCGCCCGCGATTTCAGATCCAGGGAGAGAGGGACACGGACGCCCTCGGCCACAATAAATATCTGGTCTTCGTGGTCTCGGAGATAGCCGAATTTCACCTTGTCGGAGGCCAGCTTCTCAAGGGCTTCGTTCAGCAGCATAATCGCCCCGATTTCGGGGTGCTTTGGATTCACCGAAGACTTTGCTTTCTGCTTCGTCGCTTCGGCCTCTTGGGTCATCCTCTCTGCTACTGCCCAAGCTGCCGGCTTGAATTTGGGCTTACCATTGAGATTGGTGTTGTTCGGAGTCACAATTGACGCGGGTTTCACATCCGCCAACGCGCCCTTTGAGGATTCCGTTATACTGGGTTTATAAACTGAAAGGTTTTCTTTTTCACACGCCAAAGCCGCCCGCAACTGGGTGGCTTCAGCGTTTCTGGGGATTAGTTCCGTCATACTTTTTTACTCACTTGTACCGATTGATCGGGGGTTTGGCCCGCGCCGTTTTCAGCGCGGGGTTGAGGTGGGAAAATGCGAATTTCCAAAACTGGAATCGCTGGGTCTTTGTCGAGATAGGGGCCGGGATAGATTCCGGCCTCCAGCCCATATTGTTTGAGAAACGATTGCAGGTCGTTCAAAGCACTCGGCCCTATCGAGCAAGGCCGCGTAACAAAAACTTCCTCATTACCGACTCGCTCAGTTCCAGCGTGATCTAACCAACTGAAGTCGGGCAATTGCTCATCGGGGAACAACCCACGTAGCCAACGCGGGACGCTTCCCGATGTGAAACTCGTCGTTCTGCAACGGCTCATGCTACGTCTGCCTTTCTTTCAGACATCTCTTCGGACTTCAAAGCATCGGGGTAGGGGTGAATGATGATTTTCAACCACCCCTCTGGCGCGTCTAGGAGACAACGATCCGAAACGCGGCCCGTTTTGCTACTCGGGTAGATGGAGTATTGCAAGTCGCCCCATGAGTCGCCGTGTTGATGACAGAATTCGTGCAGGGAAACCAGGGCCGAGTTGTTTAGAAACGGAACGTAGGTGACAAACGAAGTGCTCAGGAGATATTCGGTCCCCCACACATCTTCGACCCACGGCAGATCGGGAAGGGGTTCGCCTTTCAGAAGCTCACGCATCCAATCGGGCTGGACGTGCAGCTCGGGCAGTTCGGACAGGTGACGGAGGTGTGGAGGCAAACTTTCGCGGGTGTGCTTTCTCATCCAAGCACCCCCCGTTGATCGCACGACCAAAGCTGGCCAAATCCCCACCAGCAGGAATCAATATGGCTCCTGCGTGCGGCACCAAAAACGTCGTGCTCTTTGTGGAACGCGCGGAGTTCAAATCGCGTGCAGGCATAGCTTCCGGGGTCGCGGGCTTCGAGGGAAGCCCATAGCGCCATCGCCGGGTCGTCCAAAGCCTGACCACAGCGCGGATCGGCGCAGATGGGGACAATCGCCAACTTCCCGTTTAAGATTAGCTGAGCGAACCTTTGAGGACTGACACTGGCGACAATTGCGTCAAAAACGCCTAACTGCTGCGTTTCTTGGGCAACTCCGCAAGCTGTTTTAGAATCGTATTGGTTGTTGCGAAAAACCTTTTGATATTTGCTGCGGCTTCTGCATCCAACAGGAGCCGTTGCTCTTTGCGGGGAAGGAGGAGCCTCCCCCGGCTCAGTTCGTGGCTGTGTGGACATTTCGCCGCCCCCTTCTCCCCCGCGCCCTCTCTCTTTTTTGTTGACGCCGCGTAATTTCCTCGGCTGGAATGCGCCATTCGGAGCCTTCCCTTACTGCTTTGATCCGCTTCGTTGCAATCAGTGCGTAAAGGTAGTTCCTTGAATGGCCCAGAACAATAGCTGCTTCTGTTGGGGTGACGTACCCCGATTGTGTCGTCATTTTTCATAAACCTCATACGTTTTTATTTTTTCGGTTGGTCCGGCGCAGACTTTTATATCAGCAACAACACCAACACCTTTTATTGTTTCAAAGAAATCGGGGTCGCGTGTACGGCGCCGTGCTCCGCCCTGGTCTACGCCAGTCCGGTAGGTCTCCTGAAACCCACCTGAGCAAAAGAAAACGCCCCAGTACGTTACGTTCTCCGCGCTTCCTGCATCTAACCCACCCGAGGAAACAACTTGGCTCCGCTGCTTGCCAGTAACCACGTTGGGAGGAGGTAAGCCAAGGAGTGTCCTTTGTCGCGCTTTCTAACCACCGCAGAAGTAGCCGAGAAGCTACGCGTCCCCATCTCTTGGGTCAAAGAAAAGACCCGTAAACGTTGCCCCAAAGAGCAACAAATCCCTCACGTCAAACTCCCCGGCGATAGGTACGTCCGTTTCCTTGAAGAACACATAGACGCGTGGATTGCTAATGGGTGCCGGCCTTTACGGACACAAAAATCTTCTACACAACCACTACTTGACAACGTATGTCGGTAAGGCATACCATTCGCGTATGAAGAGAACTACTGTTTGGCTCACTGAACAACAACTCCAAAAACTTAAACAGCAGTCGAAGAAAACCGGACTGGCAATTGCCGAACTCGTCCGGCGCTTCATCGACGCTGGACTTCAGAAAGGAGCGCGACAATGAAGAAGCAGAAAGGTTGTGTATTAGTAGATCGGGGAAAATGGGTTGTCCGATGGCGTGACAGCGTGCCGGATGGCAACGGCGGCAAAGTTCGCAAACTACGTTTCAAAATCCTCGGCGCTGTGACACCGGAGCATCGGCGCAGTAAAGAGAGGAAAACCGGAAAGTTCCGTATCCCCGCTGAGATTCAACAACAAGCCGATGAACTGGTGAAAGCCTCCGCCGAATCAACCATGAGCGTGCTCATGACCGTTGAAGAAGCGGCCAGAATCTACTTCGCGGAGAGAAAGGATGCGATGCTCGCCGGGAGAATGAAGAAAAGAAGCTACACGACCCTTGAGGATCGGTGGAACCTCTACTTGAAAAACCGCGTCGGCAGTCGTGTACTCAGGGACTTCAAACAATCCGATGCCTATCGACTCTGGCAAGAGATTTTCAAGGAAGCCGCAAAAGAAGGCCGCGACCTGAGCAAGCGCACCATGAGGCACATTCGATTCTGTCTCTCCGGCTTATTCACCTGGGCCATAAACAACGGCCTTTATTCCGGCCACAATCCCTGCCAAGCGGATTTGCCCGAGGGACTTAGGGAAGGTGGTGAAACCCGTACCTACACACCCGCCGAAGTCTCGCAAAACCTCTCGCTGCTGGCCCCGAGCAAAAAAGCCCAAGCCATTGTCGCACTCTGTTACGGTGCGGGTCTGATACCGTCCGAATGGGCCGCGTTAAAGTGGGAAGACATGCAGATCACGGAAGACGGCGCGATTATCAACCTCGTCCGAAGCTACTGCGACGGGCAATTGGACGAACGGCGGCTAAAAACCCGAAACAGGAAGGATTATGTGGTGATCGACCAGCTCATTCTCGATTACGTTGAGGCGTACCGGCAGGAGCTTGGTGGAATCACAGAAGGCTTCATGTTCATGGGGAAGAAGAACGGAATATTAAACTACCGCTCGTTCTATCGGTACACGATGCAGCCGTTACTCAATCGCTGCACGTGTGGAAAGACGCGGAAGGAACACACCAAGAACTACGCCCATCAATTCAAACGCGACGAAAGTCTTCCTGTCTGGGGCGGATGGTATGGCTTTAGACGCTGCACGGGAACGGTTGTTGCCAAGGGTCAAGGCGGGGCACTGCAAATCAACAGTGCGGCGTCGGTTCTTCGCAATACGCCCACTGTGGCGCTCAAGCACTACGTTCAGCACACAGCGCAGGAAAAACGGGCAACACGGGTACATGAAGAACTAGCGAAACTGGAACAGCGCAAGAACTCATCGGTCGTTCTGAGCGGCGCACTCATGTCCGTTCAATAGCCGATTGTTCAGTGATTGTTCAGCAGCGAATGTAAAACAGAGCTTTCTAATTCACTCCAACCTTTTGAAAATTTAAGTATTTAGGTTGGTGGCGGCGGTAGGACTCGAACCTACGACCTACGGATTATGAGACCGTCGCTCTAACCACCTGAGCTACACCGCCACGGTTAACTGCTTAGGAAGGATATAGACTTCGCCGCTTCAAGCAGGAATTTTATTTTATCATCCCAATTGTCAAGGCATTTGACCGCTACTTAATTTTCTTTCTCTTCCCGGGAATTTTCGTGAAATGATATGCCGCTTGCATTCACAATCTTTTGTTGCAGATCATATTCGTCGGGCCCCTGACGCAGCTTCGTCGTTTAACTGCATCTGTAAAATTCATTTGTAAAAATCGGTAGCAGCATTTGGAGGTCGTACATGATCTTGAAGCGGCTGTTTATTTCCCTGGGTTTTGTGGGCCTTTTCCTGACTTCAACCGTCACCCTTCAGGCGCAGTATGGACCTGAGACCTGCCGCCAGGGCTTTGTTTGGCGTGAGGCCTGCGGCCCCAACGATCATGTTTGTGTTCCGCCCGCTACCCGTAGCCAGGCGGCACAGGATAACAGCCAGGCCAATGCCCGTCGCGAACCGCACGGCGGCCCTTATGGGCCTGATACCTGCCGCCAGGGTTTCGTGTGGCGCGAGGCCTGCGGTCCGCAAGACCACGTGTGCGTTCCGCCGGCAACGCGCAGCCAGGCTGCCCAAGATGACGCCCAGGCGCTCTCCCGCTTTCAGAATCCGCCGGTTTTGTGGGATGTGCTGACCCAGCACCAGGACTCGGCTCGCACCGGCGCGCAGTTGCACGAAACCACCCTTAAGCCTGTGAACGTTACGCCCGCGACTTTTGGCCGGCTCTACGAGCGCAATGTGGAAGGCCAGGTGATTACGCAGCCGCTTTACGTGAGCAATCAGTCCATTCCGGGCAAAGGCCTGCACAACGTCGTTTACGTTGCCACACGCAAGAACTGGGTTTATGCCTTCGACGCAGATGATACCGATCCTGATCCTACCCACGGACTTATCTGGAGCAGTCCGGTGCAAATCGAACCCGCGGCGGCGGCGCCCGGCATGTGTGGCGAAACCCACGGACCTTTAGGCATCACCAGCACGCCAGTCATAGACCGCGTTTCCGACACGATGTATGTAGTCGCACGCAAATCCGATGGCACCATCTGGCTGCATGCCCTCGATATCGCCACAGGGCTTGCCAAGGCGGGAACACCCGGCGCGGTACAGATTACTGCTAACGTAGGCGGCATCAATTTCGACCGGAACCTGGAACTCAACCGCGCTGCCTTGCTCTTCCACGATGGCGCTATTTATCTCGGCTTCAGCGCTTTGAACTGCGACAATGCCGGCTGGCACGGATGGGTGCTGCAATACCGCGCTCCCGATCTAACGCAGGTCGGGGCTTTTGTTACAACCACCAGCAGCAACGGCGGCGGCGTATGGCAATCAGGCAATGGATTGGTTGCTGACAACGACGGAAACATTTATTTCACCACCGGCAACGGTCCAGTCGGTGGTGCGAACGATCTGGGAGAAAGTTTCGTGAAGCTTCATGCCGGCCCGCATCCCTTTTACGGACTCACCCTTGCCGGCCACTACGCCGTCAGTAATTTTGCGGCCCTCAACGGGGGCGATACCGATTTGGGCTCCGGGGGCACGGTGCTTCTTCCCGGCAGCCGGCTGGTTGGCGGGGGCAAGCAAGGCAAGCTCTACGTCTTCAACACAGCGACCATGGCGCTCTCGCAAAATCCTGCATCGGGTGGGCCGGTGCCGCCGGGAGGCTCCGACGGATTTCAGGCTTACATCAATACCTGGCATGACGATACCAGCGATGTAGCTTGCACCAATGTTTCTTTTCTCGGACGCATATGCTTTATGGCACACCACCGTTATGAGGATGGCGAGCTAACCGGGCCCAATATTCATGGCGCGCCGATCTATTGGGATGAGGCCAACGCCGCCTACGGCCTTCTCTATGGCATGCCCGAGAAAGATTACCTACGTGCCTTGCGCTACAACCATGCCACACACACCCTGGACACCACGCCCACTGTCATGAGCAGCCTGCGCTCCCCCGATGGCATGCCGGGGTCGTTTCTGGCGCTCTCAGCCAATGGCAATGCCAACGGTATTATCTGGGCTTTGGTTCCCAAGTCTGATGGCCAGTGGCAGAACGTACCGGGAAGACTGGTCGCTTTCGATGCGCTTACGCTGCATGAGCTTTGGCGCGACGATGATGACATAGCATTTTCTAAATTCACTCCGCCCACTGTGGCCGGGGGCAAAGTTTTTCGTCCGACCTTTGCCGACAAGCTGGTTGTCTATGGGTTAAAGGCCGGGCCAGACCCGGCTCCGTGTTACAACATCGCGCAAAAATATCAGAATTACACTGGAGTTGATGGCATTCTCGGAGCACCGACCATTCCCGAATCCATCGCTCCTGACGGCGTAGGTCATTATCGGCACTATCAGGGCGGCTCCATTTACTGGACGCCAACCACCTGCGCCTATGAGGTGCAGGGTGCTATCGTTGGCAAGTGGCAGGCGCTAGGCTGGGAAACCAGCGTCCTGGGTTATCCCGTGACCGATGAGACGGTGACCCCCGATGGCATTGGCCGCTATAACCACTTCCAGCATGGCTCCATTTATTGGACGCCACTCACTGGCGCCTACGAAGTGCATGGCCTGATACGCGACCGGTGGGCCGCACTGGGATGGGAGCGCAGCACGCTCGGTTACCCCATCAGCGATGAGACTGACGAGATCGATGGCAGCGGGCGCTTCAGCCTGTTCGAGCACGGCTCAATTCATTGGAATCACACGACCAACGCTATCACCGTGAACTCCCATGCGGGCGTGCTGATGAGCCCGATGCGGGGCAACATTGATCGCCCTGGCTCTGATATCGCAAACATGAACCTGCCCGCGGCCAATGCGGCGATGTGCCAGCAGCAATGCACCGATAATGCTTCATGCCGGAGTTGGACTTACGTGAACCCTGGCGTCCAGGGTCCACAAGCCCGCTGCTGGCTCAAAAATGCCATACCTCTCGAGCAGGGCAATGCCTGTTGCACCTCGGGCGTCAAGGTTGATGTTCATCCCGCCAACATGCATAACCTGGAGGGCACAGTAGATCGGCCCGGCTCCGACTTCGCCAATTTCGACCTGCCCAGCGCCGACTTTCGTCTGTGCCAGGGCGAGTGTTCACTGAATGGCACGTGCCAATCCTGGGCCTATGTTGAGCCAAACACCATCCAAGGTCCCAACCCACGCTGCTGGCTCAAAAATGCTGCGGCAGCACCGGCAAATAATGGCTGTTGCGTCTCAGGAACAAAGTAATGTAGTGGCCGAGCCTCGGATAGACAAATGAAGTTATGCCAAATCGCCTTCATTAATTCGGGGTTCGGCTTTTCCAGTTTTTGCGCGGATTCCAGCGGAATTCTTCGTCTTTTTTGACGGCAAATCTTTACATTTCTCCACCAATTTGGCTTCGGGTCGCATCTAAATCCATCGTATAATGGGATTCACAGGTTTAACGCAAATCCTGCCCCCAAAACTTTCAGTAGCACCTAAAGCACGGAGCAGCGTCTAACCACTCTGATCAGGAATATCCAAAAATGATTTCTACGCGAGTCAAAGCATTTATCCTCACCATCTCTCTTGCCCTTGTACTGTTCATTATTGCCGGCGGTCTGGGCGTATACGCTTCTTCCGACAGCAGCGAAGGAGCCTATAAAGAGCTGGGCGTTTACAGTGAAGTGCTCTCCCGCATCCGCAGCGAGTATGTGGAAGAGCCCAACATGCCGGCGGTGACCGATGGCGCCCTGCATGGGCTGCTGGAATCGCTTGATCCGAACTCCAGCTATCTGTCGCCCGAAGAATATAAGAAATACAAGGCGCGCAAAGCCGAGGGCAAAGCGGATATTGGAGCCACAGTTTCCAAGCGCTTCGGCTACGCGGCCATCGTTTCCGTCATTCCCGGAGGCCCGGCAGACAAGGCCGGCCTGCAGAACGGCGACATCCTGGAGGCCATCGAGGGCAAGAGTTCGCGCGAGATGTCTCTGGCTGAGATTCATAACATGCTCGCCGGCGCGCCGGGATCTAACATTAACTTTTCTGTAGTCCGCGCCCGCCGCGCTGAACCGCAAAAAGTCACGGTGACGCGCGATGTGGTGAGCATTCCCACGGCCAATGACAAGATGCTGGAAGCCAACGTGGGCTATGTGAAAGTGGATGCCCTCAGCAAAGGCAAATCGCAGGAGGTTGCGAGCAAGATCAAAGACCTGCAGAAATCGGGGGCGAAAAAGCTGATCCTGGATTTGCGCAATGTTTCCGAGGGCGAACCTTCGGAAGGCATCGCGATCGCTAACCTGTTCCTGAATCACGGCCTGATCACATTTCTTGCCGGCCAGAAGTATGCGCGTGAGAGCTACAATGCCGACCCCCAGAAGGCAATCTCTACCTTGCCCCTGGTCGTGCTGGTGAATCACAACACCTTTGGCGCAGCCGAAATTGTGGCTGCCGCCATCCTCGATAATGCCCGCGGCGACGTGCTGGGAGATAAGACCTTCGGCAACGGTTCGGTACAGAAGGTGATTGAGATCCCCGATGGTTCGGCGCTCATTCTTTCCGTCGCCAAATACTACACACCTTCGGGCAAGGCGATTCAGGATAATGCCGTAACTCCGAATATCCTCGTGGCTTCCGATGAAGACGCGCTTGTTCCCGATGATGAAGAAGTTGCGCCCGAGAGTCCGGACACAAAACCGGAGCAGAAGAAAGAAGATGAGCAGTTGCAACGCGCCGTGGAAGTCCTGAAGAACCACGCTTAAAGCACCTACAAGCTGCAAGTTACAAGCTACAAGGAAAAACTGCTTACCGCGGATTTAACTTGATTACGCGGATTGGAAAAGAAAAGCCCGGTTCGAACCGGGCTTTTGATTTATCAAGAGTCATTGGCAGTTTCTTGAAGCTTGTAACTGTCTTACGACGGTTTTGCCGGCTTTGCCATTCCTAATAACAACTGGAACAAAACCAGCCAGCGCCTGATGTTGGAAGTGATCAGGAAATTTTCTTTCACGTGCTCGCGGCCGTTTTTGCCAAGCTGCCGGGCAAAGTCGGGATGGGTGAGCAAATAGCGTATCTGGTAGGCGCAGCCCTCGACCGAGTGCACCAGGATGCCGGTAAGTTTATGGATCACCTGCGTGGGAATGCCGCCCACCGCGCCGGCAATCGTAGGTTTGCCTTTCCACAGGGCTTCGGTAACGGTGAGTCCGAAACCTTCTTTGAGCGATTTCTGGATCACGATGGTAGAGGCCTGCTGCAGCGCGTTAATCTCGGTTGCGGACCAGGGTGGAAGGTTCAGGATGATAATGTCGAGGTCGTCACCGGCGGCTTCCATCACCTCAGCGAGCACGGCCGCGCCTTCCGGATCGTCGGTGGCTCCGCCACCAGCCAGCACGAGCTGGCAATCCACATACTTCTTGGCCAGCTTGTAGGCCTGGATGACCCCAACCGGGTCTTTGAGCCGATCAAAGCGGGAAATCTGCGTAATGATGGGACGCGAGCGGTCAATGCCAAAATCTTCGCAGACTTTCTGCACCAGTTCCTCATCCACCGGCTTGTTTTTTTCCGAGAGCGGATCAATGCAGGGATAAAACAAATACTGCGGTATGGCAAGCTGCTGGGTAAAAGCCGGGGAAGAAAAAATCGCGGCATCGTATTGCTCCACGAAGGGCCGCAAAAACTTCCAGACGTCGGGATGTGGGTTTGAGAGATCGATGTGGCAGCGCCAGATCCAGCGGCCGCGGTCGCCCTTGGAGCGGATGAGCCCCACCGGCTGCGGATCGTGAATCACGAACAGGTCTTCCACGAAATCCATGCGCTGGCGGTTCTGCTCGTTAACCATCTGAAACAGGTCGAGAATTTCCTTGGTAACGAGGTACTCTCCCCCGTGCAGGGCATTGTGGAAGCCCTTGGTGATTTCAAAGAAGTCGTTGCCGCCGGTGATGACCTCCCACTTGGTATGGATCTCGAGCTCGTTCATCAGCGGAACCAGGCGGTTCAAAATCTCGGCCACGCCGCCGCCCACCGCGGTGGAGTTGACCATTTTTACGGATTTGCCCCGCAGATAGCGCGCGAGGAAATATAACTCATCAATGCCGGCCTTGCCGACAATGGGCACGTAGTCATTCAACCTGGGAGGCGGTGGAGGCGGTGGAGGCGTTTCGCTGACCTTGTATTTGCGGCGCTCACGGGCGGGCGGGATAGGGATGACTTCGGGATTGCGACGCTCCACCTGGGGCGCGTCGGGCTGCGGAGAAGTTTCAGTCGCAATTTTTTGTTCAACGGTTTGGGTGCGGACGCCTCCGTTCTGCGGCGCTGCTTCCGGAGTTTGTTTAGAATCCTTGTCTTTCTGGTTCATGCCTATCCCTCACCTGACAATCGTGTCTTTTTCCCTTGTCTATCCATTTATAACGCGGTTTCAACGATCTTAAGGATTTGCCGGCGTACGTCCTGCAAAGTAGCGGTGTAAATATCGATGCGGTTAACCCGGTCGGCGAGCATCCCCATATCCAATTCTTCCTCCAGCCAGACGGAAAAGTCGTTGGAGTTCAACTTGAGCCGCAGCCGCGCCTGGATAAAATGGTAATGAATGCTGCTCACGCTGACCTGCTTTAACCCTTCGGCAAACTCGGCCAGGTTGCGCGCCACCAGCGGGGTAGGCACCACCACCGTATCGCTGGCGCAAAAGTAAAAAGGCTCGAAAGCTGTTCGCTCGCGGGCGCGGGGATTCTTCTTCAGATAGTCTTCCAGGATGTCAGACAAGGTCTTCCGCAACGCCTTGATGGAGGTATACTCGCGCACATCAATCGCCGCCAGACGTTCGGCCAGGCCCACTTCGTTGCAGGCAGCGAAGGCCCAATGGGCAAAGTCGTTGGAAAATCCCTCGCTGATGTAGTGGTGCTCCTGCAGGGTTTGAAACATGTGCTGGAAGATGGAGTCATCCGGGCAGGATTGCAAATTGTCGGCAAATTCGCCCAGCGTCGTAGCTTTCTGCCGTCCAATGCGAATCACGGGGGCCGCGGAATTGAAGAAAAATGGGGAGCGCGCCCAACGCAAGGGAGTCGCTGGTCGTTGTAAATTCTGAGCTGTGGCCACGCCTCTGGATCCTCCTTCCGAATCGTATCGGAAGCACTGTTCAGTCGCCAAGCACATGGGATGCCGCGGACAACCTCCCCGTTGCAATGCCCGGACAGAAAACGTCAATTTGCGCGGTAAGGCCGCGGCAACTACCGATTTTTGTGGTTTGTGCACAGAAATCGCGGGAAAATCTCGTATGAGCCACGCAGCCGACCTTTTAGAAAGAACGTACCCCATGCTGGCGCCTGACCGGCAAAGGCGAACCACCGGCGCGCAACATGGCGAAGCCCTCATAAAATTGGCGACTAAGGACTGACGATGATTGCCCCCAGCCTCTTACTGGTCGATCTTTTTGTCATTTTTGTCATCACCAAGTGTTTTGGTGAAATCTTCGAGCGCCTTTCGTTGCCGGCGGTTCTAGGTGAAATTCTTGCCGGCATCGTGATGGGGCCTTATGCGTTAGGGCTGGTCCACCCCAGTGACACTGTTATTTCCCTGGCCCAGGTGAGCGCTGTTTTTTTGTTATTTATGGTGGGGCTGGAAACCTTTCCCAAACAAATCATTCAAGTGGGCGGCAAGGCCCTGCAGGTGGCAATCTCAGGCATGGCCGTCACCTTTGCCCTGGCCTTCGGATACCTTATCGCACGCCACCAAACTGCGCATGAGGCCATGTTTGTGGCCACGGCCATGGTGGCCACCAGCGTTGGCATTACCGCGCGAGTGCTGGCAGACATGGGCCTGCTGCAAACTGCTTCCGCCAAGATCATCCTGGCCGCCGCCGTTTTTGACGATGTTCTGGGAATGCTGCTGCTGGCATTCGTGGTGGGCGTACTCTCGCCGCACGGCGTACATTGGCTTTCGATCACGGTACTGGCGGCGGAAGCCATCGGCTTCGCGCTTTTCATGATTTATGTAGCGCCGCATGTGATGCGCCGCGTTTCTCCCGGGCTTGAGCGCCTTTCGACTCGTAATCCTCAATTGGTGATGGCCCTCGGCATCTGCCTGGGCCTGAGCGTGGCCGCGGAAAAGGTCGGCCTTGCCGCCATCATCGGAGCATTCTTTGCCGGTCTTATATTCGCGGAGTACGCGGACGAGTGGAACCTGCGTCCCGGGGTCAACGCCATCAGCGAATTTCTGGCGCCCTATTTCTTTTTCACCCTGGGAGCACAATTCAATATTCACTTGTTTACCGGACCGGTGCTGGAAGCTTCTATCGTCATCTCTGTTCTGGCCGTTATTTCGAAGGTTGTTGGGTGCGGGCTGCCTCTCATGTCCCAGGGACGCAGCACCGCGCTGCAGGTCGGCGTGGGAATGATCCCGCGGGGCGAGGTCGGGCTCATCATATCTTTGATTGGCTTGCAGATGAAGGCGATCTCCGACGCTACTTATGCCGTAGTTGTGTTCATGACCGGCGTGACCATACTCGTTGCCCCGCCTCTGTTACGCATTGTCTTTCACAAAGAACGAAACACCATGCAACCGCACCAAACCGAAGCCACAACCGAGGACGAACCGACCGCCCTTCCGCAAGAATAAATGAATGGGATGATTTCCGATCTGCGCTCATCTGCATAAAGCTACAACTGTCAGTTAGCTTTTGCCCCGGATTTCTCCGCGTCTCAGCGCCTCCGCGGTTAAATTCTTTATAATTCTCCTTCACAGAAAGGAACCCGAATGTCGGACCTCAACGGACACGTCGCGCTGGTCACCGGAGCCTCGCAGGGCATTGGCCGCGCCTGCGCGATCACATTGGCCAGGGCTGGGGCCAAGGTTGCACTGGCGGCGCGTAATGAAGAAAAACTCGCGGAAGCCGTGAAGCAGATCAAAGCCGGCGGAGGCGAAGCTGCCGCCTTCAAAATGGATGTCGCCAGCGAAGAGCAGATCAAGTCAGCTGTCAAATCGGCGCAAGACCAATTTGGGAAAATCGATATTCTGGTCAACAATGCCGGGGTGACGCGCGACACTTTGCTGATGCGCATGAAACGCGCCGACTGGGATTCGGTCATTGCCACCAACCTTACCGGCGCTCATCTGTGCATTCAGGCTGTCATTGGTTCCATGCTGAAGCAGCGCTGGGGGCGCATCATCAACATCACCAGCATTTTTGGACAAATGGGCCAGGCCGGCCAGGTCAACTACGCCGCCTCCAAGGCCGGGCTCATCGGGCTTACTATGGCCGTTGCCCGCGAGGTGGCCTCGCGCAACATTACCGCCAATGCCGTTGCCCCAGGCTTTATTGAGACTGCCATGACCGAGTCGCTTTCTCCCGAGCTGAAAGAGACCGCCCTGAAGATGATTCCGCTGGGGCGCGTAGGCACTGAGCAGGATGTCGCCAGCGCCGTCCGGTTCCTGGCTTCCGACGATGCCGCTTATATCACCGGCCATGTGCTGAAAGTGAATGGCGGCATGCTTATGGGGTGATGGCAGAGGATTTCACATATTAGAGATACGCTAGCCAAATGTCAGCGATGCGGTGGGTCATTATCTCGATTCCATCAGCGCAGGGAAAGATCCAAGTGAAGTCCGATTTCAGCCGTGGGTGGCGCCCAGCGCCATCGGAGGTCCTTCTCCCGCTTCGCGGGATCAGGATGACAGTGCATAAAGAAATATAGTCTTCGATTGCGTCTTGCCGCCCTGTGACACACAGCCAATCTGCAGTCAGGCGTTTGCTTGCGGCTACAGGCTCACAGCTAGTAGCTTGTAGCTTGCATGGACATCGCTTCACTGCTCGCGCCCTTTCTTCCCTCGCCTGGACTCAGCCCGGCGCAACTGGAGCAAGTCCAGACTTATCTTGACCTGTTGCTGCGATGGAACCAGAAAATCAATCTCACCTCGGTGCGCAAGCCGGAAGACATTGTCACACGGCACTTTGGGGAATCTTTTTTTCTGGCAGCTTCACTGTGGCAAACAGGGGTCGCAGCCACAAATGTTTTGGGAACTCATTTTATCGACCTGGGGTCAGGCGCCGGTTTCCCCGGCGTTCCCTTGAAGATTTATGAGCCCGAATTTCACGGCACACTCATGGAATCGCAGAACAAGAAGGCGACCTTTCTCAAAGAGGTCATCCGGGCCCTTAAGCTAACCGAGATCGATGTGTTCAATGGCCGCGCCGAACAGTGGCTCGAGGGCTCTCCTACGCGGGCTAATCTGGTAACTTTGAGGGCGGTAGAGCGCTTCGAGCAAGTACTGCCGGTTGCCGCCGAATTGAGCGGACCGAAGGGACGCCTGGCTTTGCTCATCGGCTCCGCCCAGGTTGAAACTGCTCACACACTGCTGCCTTCCTTCAAGTGGGAGGCCCCATGCCCCGTTCCCCAATCCCATTCCCGCATGCTCCTCATGGGTCACCCAAGGCAGTGAGGCCTGGTAGCCAAGAACGGCTCTCCAGACAGGCGTTTTTATTTGCGCTTGAGCAGTTCAGGCTGGGTTAAACGTTTTAATGAATCCTTTTAATGGGTTGGCGCTTCTTTCATCGACGGATTCCTGCTTTGTTGGTATTCTTATCACTTCCCCCGAGTCTTCATTTGCCCCCCAAAAGACCACCTGTTGGGAGTGGTGTGAGCGCCTACCCTCAATTCGGGAAATCCCTGCGCTCGTAAGGAGCTTTTTGCAATGCATGCACGTTGGAAGATCGCCGGCTTATGGCGACGTAGTAGTTTTGCTTCGCCGGGCGGAGTGCGCGGTGTGACTTTATCGGCTGGAGGAGTGCTGTTGCTGTGGCTGGCGGCAATTTCCGCCTCGGGGCAAACCGTGACCACGACTGTCACTGTGGGGACCGCTCCCACGGCCGTCGCCGTCAACCCGGTGACCAACAAGGTCTACATATCCAACGCGACCAGCAACAATGTGTCTGTGATCGACGGCGCCACCAATACGATCGCCACTGTAGCCACAGGGACCACACCCAAAGCAATCGCCGTGAACCCGGCTACGAACAAGATTTATGTGGCCAACAACGGCGGCGGTAGCGTGACCGTGATCAACGGCGCCGACAACACAGCCTCTGCCCCCATTCCTGTGGGAACCAATCCTTCGGCCATTGCCATCAATCCGGTGACCAACGTGATCTATGTCGTCAATACCGGCAGCAACAACGTCAGCGTGATTAATGGGAGCAATAATACGGTGACCACTACCGTCAGCGCGGGAACTGCTCCTAATGCCGTGGCGGTCAACCCGGTCACCAATAAAATCTATGTGACCAACAAAAACGATAATAGTTTGACCGTAATTAATGGCGCTGATAACAGCACCATCGCACCCATCACCGTTGGCACCCGCCCCAGCGCTGTGGCCGTCAACGCTGTGACCGACCTGATTTATGTGGCCAACTTCGGCAGCAACGATGGTACGAACAGTGTGACTGTAATCGATGCGAATAACGGCAATCTTACAACCGCAGTTAACGCCGGCTTCAATCCCAGCGCGCTGGCCATCAATCCTGTCACGAACCAGATTTACGTCGCCAATCCCAGCATCAACAATGTCACAGTCATCAATGGAGCCGACAACACTACAACGCCATTAACTGTTGGACTGCAGCCAGTTGCCATTGGTGTCGATGCAATCAGTAACAGGATTTATGTTGCCGACAAAAGCGATAAAACGCTGACCGTAATCAACGCGGCAAACGGCAATGCCCTCATGCCGCTCAACGTAGGGACATCACCCGTGGCTGTCGGCTTAAATCCGGTGACCAATAAGATCTATGCGGTCAACAATGCCGATGGAACCGCAACCGTTGTTGACGGAGCCACCAACGCGACTAACTTGATCAGCACGGGAAACATGCCGGTCTCCGTTGCCCTGAACCCGGTAAGCAACAAGGTTTATGTCGCCAATCAGAGCGACAACAATGTCACCGTCATTGACGGGTCAACCAGCCTTGTGCTCACGACAGTCAGCGTGGGAGCTGCCCCCGTTGCAGTGGCGGTGAACCCGAGCACGAACAAAATCTATGTAGTCAACCAGGGCGACAATAACGTGAGCGTGATCGATGGGACCACCGATACTGCCGGTACGCCGGTCGACGTGGGAGCTGCCCCCACGGCCATAGCGATCAATCCAGTGACTAACCAGGTCTATGTCGTCGATAACGGCGATAACACTGTGACCCAGATCGATGGCGCTTCGAACGTGCCAACGATGATCAATGTTGGAAATCTGCCCACCGCAGTAGCGGTGAACCCAGTCAGCAACCAGATTTATGTGGTCAATCAAGGCGATAACAAGGTGACGGTGATCGACGGAGCCACCACCAGCGCCACACCCGTGAGCGTCGGAGCCAATCCCGTTGCTGTGGCCGTCAATTCCGTCACCAACACAATCTATGTGGTCAACAAAAGCGATGGCAATCTAACCGTAATTGACGGAGCTACGAACACCACCTCGGCGGTCAGCGCTGCGACGGCCCCCGTTGCCGTGGCCATAAATTCCCTAACCAACAGGATTTATGTGGCCAATAGTAGCGATAACAGCGTGACTGTGATTGACGGGAGCAATAACACACCGCCCGTCACGTTTCCCGCCGGAACCAATCCCAGCGCTTTGGCGGTGAACCTGGTAAGCAACAAGATCTACGTGGTCAATAATGGCGGTGGCAATGTGAGCGTAATTGATGGGGCCACGAACACCGTTGCCCCGATGAACGCCGGAACTAACCCCGTTGCTCTGGCGGTAAATCCGGTGAGCAACATGGTTTATGTGGCCAATCAGGGAAGCGCCAATGTCACTGTGTTGAGCGAGCGCAAGATCCAGCCTGTTCCGCTGACCACCTCCATCGCTCCTTCATCTGGCAATCAATTGACTTTCACGACCAACAGCTCGTACAGTCCCGTGGCGCCGCCGGTGCAGAATGTCTATTTCCAGTTTGATAGCTGGCAAGGACCCTGGCTCAAGGCGGCGGGTTCGGCGCCCAACTTTACCGGAGCCCCTTCCACGCCCCTGCTGCCCGGTATCCATATCGTTTATGCTTACGCCGCTGATGGGCAATTTGCAGATTCCATTCAGCCTGGTGGCAGTGGATTTGGCCAGAGCAGCCCCATCCCGGGCGCGATGGCTGCGTTTCTCTTTCTGGTTGTGCCCGAGCCGTCGAATATAGCTATCTCTTCCAGCGCCAATCCTTCGGTTTTCGGTCAGCCGGTGACATTCACGGCTACAGTGACTTCCAACAACTTCGGTACGCCTGGCGGCACAGTAATATTCATGGACGGGGCAACAACGCTCGCGACTATTGTCCTCAACAACGCCGGTGTGGCAACCTTTAACACCTCTACTTTGGCCCTGGGCAGTCACACCATTCAGATCTTTTACAGCGGCGATCAGAGTTTTCTCAGTGGCAGCTCTCAGGTAATTGAAGTTGTAAATAAGGCTGCCACCAGCTCCACAGTAACCCTGACGTCCGGTTCGACTCCTTCCAGCTTTGGCCAGACACTGACCTTCACAGCCAGCGTGCTGCCGCAATTCACAGGCATTCCTACCGGCACGGTGTCATTTGTGGATGCTTTCGACTCCTCCTTCCTGGGAGGCGGCCCCATCATGCTCGATGGCTCTGGCCAGGCGAGCGTCACAGTTTCGACTCTGGCTGTTGGTTCGCACGACATTAGCGTTGCTTATAGCGGAGACACCAACTTCATTCATAGTGCGTCCTCCACCATCACTCAGGTGGTGAAGTCACCAAGCATCTCATTGGTGGCCCTGACCTCTGGCAGCAATCCTTCCAACTCCGGTGACATGCTGACCTTTACAGCTATAATTGGGCCGCAAAACCCCAGTGTACCCACCGGCACTGTGACCTTTCTGGATAATTTCATGAACAACACCACTGTCTTGGCCTCGAATGTCCCTCTGAGCGGCGGCCAATGCAGCGCTGTGACATCTTCCCTGGCGCCGGGCGTGCACCAGATTACGGTTGTTTATGGTGGCGACATTACCTTTGCCGCGAGCACTTCTGTGACGCTAACCCAGGTAGTAATGGCCACCGGAAACCCCAGCTCCACGGGGTTGACGGTAAATGGCGGCGCTTCCTCAAACCTCAACTTTGGGTTCGCACTAGGCATGCAACAGAGCGCGGATTTCGTTATCAGCGTCACAGGAAGCACTGACGGTGATTCGGTTGTGCTGCTCGAGGGAAACCAGCAACTTGGCCCTGTACTCACCTTGACGGGCGGGCAGGCAAGTTGGAACAGCCAACTCAGGGTGGGAGTGCACAATGTACAGGCTATATACATTGGCAATGGAACATCCGCAGGCAGTATCTCAACGGGTGTAGTCGTCAACCGCTCACCGCGGCCCCGGCCCAGATAACTAGATATAACCGTACCCCCCGACCACGGCAGTTCCGCATGGGGGAAAGAATCACGATGATTAACAACCAGAATTGGAACTAGATAGTAAACAGGTGGAAGGTGCTACCTGTTTTCTCTCCTGCCAGGGCGGAATTCAGGGCGGAGCCGTGCCTACTGACTTGGTCCCGAGTGGAGCAAGAATCTGATTTCTTCAGGACCTCTGTTGTTTCCTTATTTCTTAAAATGTGTGCGGTTAGAGATTGAAGTAGATGGAGGAATCAAGAGAGTAATAGTGGGATATGGGGGCCATATTAACCCACTTTAATGGATTCAACCAGGCACCTTCATCTGGAGTTTGGAGCCAGTTCAGCGGAAAAATAGCCTATGTTATCTAAAGAGTAAACAGTTGTCCTAAACCTGAAAAATGTTCCTCGAGGAACATTTTGCTCCTGGCAAATATTTACTCGAGGGCTTGCCACAATGGGCTCAGAACCAAGAACTGCATGGGATGCCCTAAAATGGGGCATTGCACAACCAGTAATTTTTAAAGTACCCTCGAATTCCAGGATTTATTTACTCCATCATCATGGGCAGAATCATTGCGGTAGCTAATCAGAAAGGCGGGGTCGGCAAGACCACCACAGCAATTAATTTGGCAGCCTCTTTGGCGGCGGCCGAAATTCCGGTGTTGCTGGTGGATTGCGACCCGCAGTCCAACTCCAGCAGCGGACTTGGGTTTGTCAAAGATCCCGATCGCGTCAGCACCTACCATGTGCTGATGGGGTTAGCGGAGGCCCGCGAGGCGATGCTGAAGGTTGATCCCGAGGGGCTGCTGGTCATCCCAGCGCATAAAAACCTTATTGGCGCCAATATTGAATTAGTCCCGCAGGAGCGCCGGGAATTCCGGTTGCGCATGGCGCTGGAAAGCATACGCCAGGATTTTGAGTTCATCATCCTCGATTGCCCTCCGGCTCTCGACCTGCTTACGCTCAACGCGCTGGTAGCCGCGGATTCTGTGCTGATCCCCATGCAGCCTGAGTATTTCGCTCTTGAAGGAGTGAGTGAGCTGCTGGATACGATGGAGCGCGTGCGCCAGAGCTTTAATCCCGACCTCACGGTTGAAGGTGTGGTGCTGACCATGTATGACGAGCGCACCAACCTGGCCCAGCAGGTGGCGGGTGAGCTGAAGAAGTTTTTTGGTGATCGGCTGTTACGGACCGCGATCCCGCGCAATGTCCGCCTGGCCGAGGCCCCGAGCCACGGTAAGCCGGTTTTGATATACGACGTGCATTCCCGGGGAGCTGAGAGTTATATCCGCCTGGCCAAGGAAATCATGTCACGCCTGCCTAAGCAGCAAGCCCCTACCCGGGCGGAACAGGTTATGGCTGAGGTTCCCGAGCCTCTGGCAACAACTGACTAGAGCAGTTGCCAGTTGCCAGTGGTTTGGAAGCACCAGGAACAATTGAGCCTCCAAATTGCAGCCCAAAAAGTGTTCCTTGAGGAACACTTTGGAGCCCTGAAAAAGTCGGTTTTCACACTTTCGGGAAGGGTAGACTGTTCCTTGAAGAACCACTAGCAAAGGCACCCTATCTGGTTTCCTGCCCCCAAATCAGATTTGCAGGCAGAAAATGTTCTTCGAGGAACATTTTGGGTTCCAGTCTTCAAAAGCTCCTTAAGGGAATACTGGTGATCAGGCCGGGCTCACCATAGCGAGAAACTTAAAAGATCCCAAATTTGGCAGGGAAAGCTGGGTTTGATATCTATTCCTTGCAATTCATTCCAAGGCTGGTTTAAATGGAAGTGTTCCTCAAGGAACATCTGATGGTTTGGGAGCCAATGAAGAAAATGAATTTGCAGAAGAGAAAAGCTTTAGGACGCGGATTGGAAACCCTTCTTCCGGCCGCACGAGGAACAGCCACTGTTCCGGTTCCGGCAGCCGATGCCATCCGCGAAATCCGCATTGAGCACATTGACCGCAACCGCTACCAGACTCGCGGACACATGGACGAAATCGCTCTTAACGAGCTGGCCGCCTCCATCAAAGCCAACGGCGTCATGCAGCCGATCGTGGTGCGCCCCACCCGCGATGGACGCTTCGAACTGATCGCCGGCGAGCGTCGCTGGCTGGCCTCACAGCGCGCCGGCAAGCAGACCGTCCCTGCCATGGTCCGCCAGGTGAGCGATCAGCAGGCCCTGGAGTTGACCATCATCGAAAACCTGCAGCGCGAAGATCTGGGGCCCATGGAGCAGGCCCACGCCTTCGAACGCCTCTCGCGCGAGTTCAGTGTGACCCAGGAGCAGATGGCGCAGCGCACCGGCAAAGACCGCACCACCATCTCCAACTACCTGCGCCTGCTCAAGCTGCCTCCCGAAGTTCAGGAGATGCTGAGGCGGCAACTGCACCTCACCTTCAGCCACGCCAAGCTCCTGCTCACCCTGACATCGGAAGAAGAAATCAGGCATGTGGTCGGAGAGATCATCAGCAAGCACCTTTCTGTGGCCCAGACGGAAGCGCTGATTCTTAACCTCAAGAATCCAGCTAGCCAAAACGGCGACAGCCAGCAAATGCGCCCTGTGGACCCCAACGTCCGTGCCGCCGAGCGTCAGCTGGAGGAATCACTGGGAGTCCGCGTGTTTATCAAGGACAAAAAAGGGAAGGGAAAGATCATTCTCGAATATGCGACGCTGGAAGACTTTGATCGTATTGTTGAAGTCTTATCGAAGAAGTAACTCAATTAATATAAAGTACTTCTCAATATAAAGTATTATGTGCTTAATAAAGTTTTCACGCGAGCGAACTCGGCGCACATTGCCTTGACAGGTTGAACAGAAATCGTATCAGCGGTAATTACCAGATTCGCGATGGAATTAACCTCTCTTTGCGATAGAATCCATCCATCCCCCAGCAACAACTTACCGGAGTTTGGTCTATGCCGCTTGTTCGCGCCGCATTAGTCTTGATTTTGTGTTTGTGTTCGGCGCTTGAGGCGCTGGCCCAGGATGAAGCTCAGGCCGAAATGGCGCGGTTACGCGCGCAAGTCGCCTGGCAGCGTACCTCGCCCAATGCAAAGGCGATCGATGGTCCGGTGCTCTATCAGATCATCATGCGCAGCAGTGCTACCCAGGGACACATCCCCAAAATCTCAAATACTTTCACTCTGACGAATTCGCTGATCTCCGAGGATGTGAACGGCATTCACATCGGCACGATGTCAGTGGATTCCGCTGGGATCATCACCTTTGCTAACGGACAAAATTTCCCCGGCGGTGGCGTTACCAGCATCACCGTAGGCGCAGGACTGACTCCTACGGGCCCCATTACCACCAGCGGCAGCATTGCGCTCGATACCAGCTTCACCGACTCGCTCTATGCATCATTGTCTTCGCTGGCCTCGTATCTGCTTCTCAGTGGAGGCACGATGACTGGCGCTTTGCAACTGAGCGGCGATCCCACGCAGCCTTTACACGCCGCAACCAAAGCCTACGTGGATGCGGGACTTCTGGCTAACAAGAACAGTTTGGGAGTCCTAGCCGCGGATTATGAATTCGACGAAACCTCCGGCACCAGCTTTGCCGACAGTTCGGGTTTTAACAACACTGCTACTAACACGCCGCCCGGGGGCATCGCGCCCGGGTCAGCCGGGCATACCGGGAAGGCTATAACATTCGCAGGTGGTGTTGTTACCGCGACCAACACGCCGTATAGTCCGCAGGTCTGGGTGGAAGGCTGGGTCTCCTATACCAACGGCTTCCCGAATGGAACGATTCTCAATAAAACTGGTGTCTATGCTCTCGCCCTGAATTCAGGAACCGTAACTTTTACTGTGAATGCCGCCAATGGAATGTGTTTGGTGGGATCGGCCCCGCTTCCCGCTGGGGCTTTCTTTCACGCCGGCGGCTGGTACAACGGCCTCACCGCTGTGGTCGAAGCCAATGGCAAAACGACCGAAGTTCCCTGCGCCAAGGGCCCACTTGTTCCAGCCAACCAGTTGTTTATAGGAGCTGCTAATGGCAGCGGCATGAATCCTTTCAACGGAACGATCGATGAAGTGCGCGTCAGGACCGTCGCGCCTCCGCCGGCACAGGTTACACCGACACCCACGAATCAGTACTGCGGCTCGACGCTTGCCACCACGGGACAGTTGGCATCTCTCTCGGGCGGCTATCACGCGGCCGCCGTGTTGTGCCAGACGGCGTGCAACTCTCCGGCAGCGACCATGTGCACAGCGACGGACATGGTACATTCTGCTCAACTCGGTATTAGTCTACCCTCCAATGTCTGGTACTCCAGTGGCACCTTCGTTCCAGTAACAACAAACTCAACCTTCGTGACTGACTGCAACGGCTGGACCGAAGGCCCTCCGGGCACTCCTTATGACGGGCCAACCTGGGTCACGGGCGCTCCCAGCATTGCAACCTGCTCGTCTTCGCTGCCCATTGCTTGTTGTACGTTGAAGTAGGGAATCGAGGCTTTTATTCCGCTTTGAAATCCTCTGCGCGTCTTCTGCGGTTAATCGCCGATCTTACTTGCATCCAAACGCGTCTTTGACCTCGACTAATTTTGGTCGCTTATCGGGCCGCTGAGATGTCGTAAAGTAGCCCCAGTTTTTGTCGATATCATCTTTTTGGTTGTTGGTCAGGTGCCAGGAGAGCGGGGGATAGGCATCATGAAAGGCAAAGATCACGCGATGAAAAGTCAGCCCCTGCGGAGGATGGTCGCTTAGCATTTTTAGTCCCAGTTCGTTGTGTTCAGCTTGTCCGCTGCTGCGCACGTTCAGCATGGTGGTAACCGGGGCTGTGAGTTGCGTGGTCCAGTCCCAGGGCTGTTTGGCCGCGCGGTCCTGTTCGGTCTGCTGCGGTGAATCGGCCTTTGTGCTGGGTGCGGCCTCAATTTCAATGAATAGCAGCTCTCGGTTTTTCGTCGATTTCTGACCTGGGCATTGAGCGCTTTGTTTTTGTGGGCATGCCACTTCCGCGGGGGGATTTTGCGGGAAAGCGTCCAGCAGCCACTCCAGGGCCGAGGTCACGCCGTAGTTGTCGTAGTATCCGCCATCGGCCAGGTGAAACGTCGGCCGGTGCGCCGGCCAAAGTTCCGGGGTGGATTGTCGAGCCGTCTTGTCTGGTATCGCTTTTGACATCGGGGTCACGTAGGTGAAAGTTGCCGAGAGCCGCGCTGCCGTGACCGCGTCAACATCGTATTCAGGATAAAGATTGTTAAACGAAGGGGCCGAGGTCAGCTCGGGCTCATCTCCCTCCGGTGCGGGCAGTTGGGCCGGCGCCCGGAAGTTCGTGAGCAGAAATCTCTGGCCGGTGTCTGCCGTGGTGGAATTAAAGATTACCGCCGGCATGCTTCCCTTTTCCAGCTCGGTGGTCCAGTCGCCGAGCCTGTGGGGGGCGCCCGGCCAGCAGCGCTTCCAGGCCTGCTCCAGCGCCCAGCCTCGGTCTAGGGTCTTTTTGGCGAAGACCGGAAAAATCGTCCGGAACAAATCCGGATAAGCCAATCCCCACGCTGCCTCGCGCAAGCTGGAGGAGCGTGCAGCATCTTCTACAGACAATTGCTCGCAGCTTGCAGGCACTGCCGTGCTGAAGCCCGGATCGTTTTCTTCGGCCAGGTGTTCCACAAAGTACATCGAACCTACACTGCCGCCTGATACCGAACTGATCAGCACTACTGACTTGCCGAAATCTTTTTGACAGCCTGGTTTCTTCAGCTCATTCTGCAGTTCGGTCAGCACCTTGGCTGTCCAGGCTGAGGCCTGGATCCCGCCGCCGGTGGCGGTCACGACCACCATGGGGACATTGTCATTTGCGTGTTGCGCCTGCCACCTGCGCGCTATCTCCGCCGGGCCAGGCACTTGCGGGGCGGCCATCTGCGAATGCGCTGACAGCTCGCCTGCCGCCGCCGCAAGTGGATGGACAACGTAATAGTGGTCGGAATCGAACGGTGTAATTCCCAGCACAGCGTTAAAGATTACGGAGTAGACAAAAACCAGGGTCAGCAGTGGAAAGCGATAGCGGTCGGCAAAGAACGAAAGCCCCGTACCACCCCAAGCCGCCATCATTACCAGCACCAGGATATAGCACAGGACCGGAAAATAGTTGTTGTCGCCGCCCGCTCGTGGGTAGAGGGTCCAATACCCCACCGCATAGAACACCAACACGATCGCAAAAAAGGCAAATGCCAGCGAATGTCCGGAATGTAAATAGCCATTCGCGTCAAAATAACCCGGGCCAAGGCGGGCAAACAGCCGCCTGAGTCTTGTGTGTCCGCTGAATGGTTGGGAGTGATAGGCCGCTTGCAAGCCGGGAGTAATTGGGAGCACAAGTGCATGGGTGAGCGGCGTCGCGGGATCTTTCTCATGCAGGTGGATCCATTCCGCGAAGTACAGCACTGCCAGGGAAATGCCCACGCCTACTGCCAGGTCGCCGATTAGGACAAGAAAATGAGCGGGACGATGAACGTCACGAGGCAAATCCGCCAGCAGCAGCACCCGCAGCAGCAAGGGCCAGCCGGGAACCGTCCAAAGCACGACCGTCAACCAGCTCATGTTGCCGGTTACAACCAGCTCCGGTGGCGGCGCAACGCCCACGCGCTCTTCCCCGTACGCCAGAATCATGCGCGCCGTAATCATTGCCACCCAGCAGGTGGCGGTAATCAGCCAGCCGGCGAAGACGAACTGCAGGTGGCTCTCGAGTGAAAGAATGCCGCGCGAAACCGAGGCAATGCTATCGGACCGCAGATCGAGCATTGGGAAGAGGACCAAAAACGCGCAGGCCAGCAGGGCGACGCGCAGCAGATAAAGATATGTGCTCCAGGAAACGAAGTTGAGCCAGATGGAATGCAGCAGGCCGCTTCCTTCCAGCAGCAGCAACAACAAAGCCAGGAACATGAGCAATACCGCGCCAAATAACAGCAACACAGTGTTGGAGTGAGGCGCGGCCGCGGCCGCGATTGTGCCGGCAACTCCTGAGACCGCGCTCGCGGCGAAAATTATGCCCAGGCTTCGCGCCACCCAGGAAGAAAGCGGGTTGGGCAGGGGCAAATCGCCGAACTTGGGATAAAAGAGAAATAGCGGGGCTGAAAATGCCAGCGCCAGGAAAACACTAATCCATTTTGTGATCGCAAAGGGGAGCGGCCACAAAACCCCCTGGTGGGTGCCGCTCAGCGCGAATAAAATCCCGATGTTCTCTCCGATATCCGCGGCCGCGCCGAGGGTTATGAATATGCCCACCAGCCAGCCCAGTTTGCGCGCCAATCCGGCAGTGGAATGGCGCAGCGCTCCGCCGATCAGGAAGAAGAATGTCATCCAGTAAAGAAAAATAAAGATGAAATCCAGGTATTGCTGCTGGCGCATCGCGCGCCAATTGCTCGTCCCCGGTTCGGTAAGGCGCTCGCCCAGCAGCGCTACCACACACTGAGGCGAGTTGGCGAACTGCATGGCCACCCCTGGCGCCTTATTGATGGCAATATCTGGCGCAGCGCTGGGTAGTTGAAAGCGGGCAGCCGTAGACATGAAGACCGCCCAAACCACCAAAAGGCTCAACAGCAACACAGAACGTCGCATAGCATCCTCCGTCAAGCTGCATCATCTCTAAAGCTTGTCTAAAAAATAGGGTTATGTCAGGGGCAAGGATTTATCCGTGCCACGTTGTACTGTGACTGGGTTGAATCCGTAATGGGAATACATCGCTGCCCTGCAAGTCAAGGAATTTTGTAATCTCTATAGTGCAAATCGCCTCAAAATGGTTTCACGCTGTTTTGGGAAGTCGGGGATCGGGCAACACCCTCAGCAGAGATGTGGCCTTCCTTTTCGCTCTGCGCCTGCAGGATTTTGGAATAACCTGCCTCATAAGACTGGAGAAGCTCTCGTGATGCGCATTTTGAGCGGCGGATGTTTATGTCCATTGGTCGGTCTTTTTCATTACCGGTATCTGGCTCCTGGGCGCCATCGGAGGGGCCATGGCTGCCACTGATTTTTATTCACGAGTGCGTAGAGAAGTTGCGTCAGAGTGCGACTGAACCCGGTTCGAAACAACCCGCAGAGGGCCCTGAGTATCTAGACCAGACGAGAGGATGATCCCATGTCGCACCATTACTCCGGCCCCGACTTTGGGTTTCCCCATGGGGACGCCCGCCTGGATTTCACCGATCTGTATGCCTTTCCCAAGCCAGGGGGCACTGGCAAGTCAATCCTGATCATGAACGTACACCCGTCCGCCAGCGTGAGCCCGCCAGGGCCCACTACCGCCGTCCCCTTCGCGCCCGACGCTCTGTACGAGTTCAAGATTGATACGAACGGCGATGCCGTCGCCGATATCGCGTACCGGGTGCGCTTCTCATCCTCCGAGGACGGGGCACAGACCGCGACGCTGCGCCGCGTTGAGGGTGCGCAGGCCGCCGGGACGGGCGATGGCGGGCTGGTTATCGTTGAGCGGGCACCGGTCTCAATGGATGGGTGGCCGCAGTTGACGGAGGCCGGCGACTACCGCTTCTTCGCGGGCTGGCGCGGCGACCCCTTCTTCTTCGACGTACAGGGCGCCCTCAACAACCTGCAGTTCACCGGCGACGATTTCTTCGCCGACAAGGACGTGTGCAGCATCGTGCTGGAAGTGCCCAACTCTGCCCTGGGGACTAAAGCGGTTGGCCTGTGGTGCCGCACGCTGGACGGCGCAGGCGGGAAATGGGTTCAGGCAGACCGCGGCGCGCGGCCCCAGCAAACCGTATTCCTCACCGGCGCCGAGAACGCTGCCTACCTCGCCGCGCAGCCGGCGGACGATGCCCGCTTCGTGGCCGTCTTCGCGCACTCCCTGGAGCACGCGGGTGGGTACACGCCGGAGGAAGCAAGGCGGGTGGCAGGGACACTGTTGCCGGACATCCTGTCCTATGATCCCAAGCGCCCAGCGTCGTTCCCGAATAATGGCCGGGCGCTCACCGACGACGTCGTCGATATCTTCATTCCTATCCTCACAAATGGGAAGGTGACGGGGGATAAGGTAGGGCCTCACAGCGATCTGCTGACCGAGTTCCCCTACGTTGGCCCGCCGCATAAAGCCTGGTCTGCAGAGATGGTTGCCGCTTAAGGCATCCCTCGACAATTTTTTCGGGGAAGCCTATTTGTGGCAGACGCTTGGCTGTAATGTCTCTTGAATTTGCTTCCACCACGCATCGAATTCAGCCAGGGCCTGCTCGCAGATCAGCCGGTGGCGTTGCTTGCGGTCGCGTACCTTCTCCGGCAGTGCCGGGAGCAGGTCGAAGGTGATATTTGCCGGTTGAAAGTTCTTAGCTTCGGCGCGCGTGATGTAGTGGATGAGCGATCCCAGCGCCGTAGCGCGCGGAATCAGCGGGGAAAAATCGGACTCAGCCTCCGGCGGCTTAGGGATTGCCTCGCCGTGTTGGTTCAGCAGCATCACAGCATAAATCCCCGCCAGCAGACCTGTCGCCATAGATTCCACGTAACCTTCGACGCCACAAATCTGCCCGGCAAAGAACACGCGCGGATGCGCCTTCATCTGCAATGATGCAGACAGCAGCGCCGGCGCGTTGATGTACGTGTTGCGATGGATTTGCCCATAGCGCAGGAAGCGGGCATTTTCCAATCCGGGAATCAGCCGCAGCACGCGCGCCTGCTCGCCATACTTCAAGTGGTTTTGAAAGCCGACCAGGTTGTAAGAATCGGCGCGCTGGTTCTCCTGGCGCAACTGCACCACAGCGTAGGGAATTTTACCGGTGCGCGGGTCTTTTAATCCCACCGGCTTCATCGGACCGAAGCGCAGCGTGTCGCGCCCGCGCCGGGCGATCTCTTCGATGGGCAGGCAGCTCTCGAAGTAATTCAGCTTTTCCCAATCCTTGCCCTCGACCGATTGCGCTTCCATGAGCGCATCGTAAAAGCGGTCGTACTCTTCTTTCGTAAACGGACAATTGATGTAATCCGCCTCGCCTTTGTCGTAACGCGCGGCGCGATAAACTCGCGATTCGTCGATGGACTCGGCCTCGACAATCGGGCTGATGGAATCGTAAAAAGAAAGATGGTCGCTGCCAGTAAGGCGGGCAATGTCTTCCGACAGCGCCGCTGAGGTCAGCGGACCCGTGGCAATAACGGTCAAGCCGTCGTGCTCGTCGATCTTCGTGACCTCTTCGCGATGGATCGTAATCAGCGGCTCGCGCGCCATGGCCCCGGCAATGCCCTGCGAAAAAGCAACGCGATCAACCGCCAACGCGTGACCTGCGGGAACCGCGGCGGCATGGGCGCATTTGAGCAGGCGCGAGCAGGCGCGGCGCATCTCCTGCTTGAGCAGCCAGGGCGCGCTATGCTCGCTCTCCGACTTCAGTGAATTGGAGCAGACCAGCTCACCGAAGTCCGCGGTCTGGTGGGCGGGCGTGGTCCGCACCGGACGCATCTCGAAAAGATCCACCGCCGCGCCAAAGCGCGCGCATTGCAGCGCCGCCTCGCAGCCCGCCAGCCCGGCACCGATGATCTTGATGCGCATCGTTCTATTTTATTCTTATTGGTGTGACAGACTTGTAACAGCTGGCCTTCGCAACGACATCCTGAGCTCTTCCCCTTACAGTGACGTAGAAGAAAATCTACAGGTGCGAGATGATCTTGCGTCCGAGATCCGCTCCGCGCGTGCGCGCATCAGGAACGTAAGTCATATCCAGGTAGATCAGGTTATTCCCTTTGAGCACATAAAAGGCGTGGCCAAAGGAGCCGATCATGGCGTGATCGCCGACGTCCGGCACATCCTCAAAACCCGGGACCGGAGATATGGCGGCGCGAGTCGCTGACCAGTTCGCGCTCTCGAAGTTGCGCTGCACGGTGAAAGAAAACACGCGTCCGTCTTTGTCGGGCTGTGACAGGCCGAAGGTTTTTACCACGCCTTCCAGCTGGTTGGGATCTTTCAATAGCTGCAGCGGGTTATCAATTTTCTGCTGTGGGCGTTTGGAGGCTTCTTCCGACTGCTTGCGCGTCTGTTCCATCGCCAGCTTCTGCAATTGCGCGAAAGCTTCAGGAGTGCTGTAGTAGGCGCACCCAGGCTCCGAGCCTTCCATAATCTCGGCACTTTTCTGGATCGTTACACCCAGCACTACTTGCAGATCCTCCTTCGAAAGCAGGCCGCAAGAGTTACCCTGGTCTACCTTGACTTGCGCCGGCGAGCTGCCGGTGATGGCCCCGGTGTACCCCGTGATCTTGTTCTTCGCCCAATGCACGCCATAGAAAATTCCGGCGGCTGCCATTGCAAACAACACCAGCAGGATGCAGCCTGTAATCACCAGTGCTTTAAAACATCCGGACTTCTCGGCCATAGGACCTCCACAAAACGGCCTCCATTGTACTCTCGATCAAACCAGCGGAGGCTTTCTATTGGAGAAATGGTGAAGGAACTCGTGAAACTGTATCAGCGACTGGCTGTGGAGAACCTTCGGACGGGAAGACTTGATAAGGACACAAGCTTTAACCAAGGCAGGCAAGTTTTTTCAGCGCTTCGCCTTCCACGCGCATCGCAAGCCACTGCTTCATAACCTGGGCTCCGAGCGACTCATAGAATTTGATGGAAGGGGTGTTCCAGTCGAGCACCTGCCACTGGTAGCGTCCGCATTTTTGCTTCACTGCAATCTTTGCCAAGTGGACCAATAAAGCTTTGCCGATTCCTTTGCCGCGAAATTCCGGATACACAAACAGGTCTTCCAGATACACACCCGGCCGTCCCACCCACGTCGAATAGTTGTAAAACCAGAGCGCAAAGCCGGCAGGCTTCTTATCCCACTCGGCGATGACGCAGTGGAACCTGGGTTTCCGCCCGAAGCCGTCGCGAAGAATATCTCGCCTGGTGAGCACGGCAGCTTCGGGCGCGCGCTCGTATTCCGCCAGCGCACGGACCATGGCAACAATCAATGCTGCATCTTTGCGGGTGGCAGGACGAATTCTCAGCATGTTGAAGAATTTTCGCCGCGGATGAACGCGGATAAACGCAGATTTTGATCGTTTACGATTGCCCGCAGCCCCGAGCCAGTACATGGCATTTGGCGCTCAAAACGCGGCGGGCTTTATTATTATATCGGTTCAGAAACTTTCATCAGCACGGAGACATCATGGCACGCATCAGCTACGTTGAACCCACCCAGGCCCAGCCTGAAGTCCAGGAAATTTATGAGAAGACCCTCAAAGGCAAACCCACCAGCACCCAGAAAGCCCTGGCCCACCGCCCGGAGCTGCTCAAGAATTTTCTGGCTTTTTATGCCAGCGTTGGCCGCAAGCTTGATTCCAACAGCACTGTGGGCCGCAGGCTCTACGAACTGGTGTACATCCGGGTCTCTATGATCAACCAATGCCATTACTGTATGCAGCACCACCTGTCGTCATCCCAGCGCGCCGGACTAACACCCGAAGACTGGAAGGCGCTGAAAAATCCCGCGACATCATCATTCACAGACAAGGAAAAAGCCGCGCTGGCCTTCGCGGAAAAGCTCACGCGCTCGCCGCACGATATCAGCGACGCCGACATCTCAGCACTCAAGCCGCACTTCAACGACGGTGAAATTGTTGATCTGGATATGTTGATCGGCTTGGCAAACCTGACCAATCGCCTTACCGACCCGCTGGGGATGGATCTGGAATTTCCCGCTATCGCGATTGAGTAGACCTTATGGCCAACCCAACTGCCTTAGCGGGTCATGAGCCAGAGGCGTCCGGTCTCAATCAGAGCCAGCATGACACCCACCGCAAAATACATATTGCGTGACTGGTTTTCTGTAGGCAGCGGCGGGCGCGGCAATCCCCGGGCATGGAACAGCGCCGCCAGGGCGCGCTCCTGTTGCAACATGAAATCGGCAATCGGGCGGTGAAACAGGGCTATTCCCACCCCCAAGCCCATGCCGAAGATAAGTTGAAAGAGTTGGAACGACATTGCCCACGATGCTAATTTCCCGCCAGCTCAGCCTCAATAGGTGAAAAAACTTAGTCAGTTACAAGCTGCAAGTTACAAACTACAAGGAAAGCAAGCTGTGAAATGCCTATCCCGCTAACGCGAGACCACTGCATAAACGATTCAATTCCCTACAATAATCAGGCGGCAATGTTTTATGGTGCTAGAATAGGGAATGATTCTCCGGTGTGCTTCGCATGCATCCTGATCTGGAAAGACTGAAGTCGCTGCAAGACGTTGATCGGGAGATCCAACGCCTCAACGATGAAATTGCCACTCTCCCCCGGCGCGTGGCTGATGTAGAAGCCAAACTGGCAGCCGCCAAAGGCCAGATCGAGCAGGAAAAAACCAGGATCAAACAGAACGACGCTGCCAAGCGCAGCTTCGAATCAGAAATCCAGTCGCAGCAGCAAAAAATCTCCAAATATCGCGAGCAATCGCTGGATGTAAAAACCAACGAGCAATACAAGGCGTTGCTGCACGAAATTGAGTTTGCGGAAAAGGAGATCCGCGAGCACGAGGAAAAGATCCTGGTCACGATGGTAGAGGCGGAAACGCACGAGAAGAGCCTCAAGGCGGCCGAAGCCGAGTTCAAGACGCAGGGCGTCGCCATTGAGAAAGAAAAGGCCGAGGTCCGCGCCCGCAGCGAGCAGGACGAAAAAGCGCTGGCCGAATGGCAAAGCAAGCGGCAGGAGCTGCGCGGCGGAATCTCGGCGTCAACCCTGGAACACTACGACCGCATTCTGCCGGCGCGCAAGACCGCGCTGGCTGAAGCCATTGGCCAGAAGTGTGCGGCCTGCAACGTGATGTTGCGCCCGCAAAAATACGACGAGATTAAGACTAATTCCCAAATCATGACGTGCGACTCGTGCAGTCGTATTCTGTTTTACGATCCATCCCACGAGCCTCCCCCGGCACCGGCCAAGCCGGCACGCAAACGAAAGTCCAAGTCAGAACCGACAGATGCGGCGGCAGAAGAGAGCGCCGTCGAAACCGATCGAACTCCGGTAAGTCCCTAGATAGACTTCTTTTCTGTCGCAAGGTAGAAAAGGGAGAGCATATGTTACGGCGTCTTAGTCTTGTGTCTCTTGCCTGCCTGGTCCCGCTCGGTGCGCTGGCACAACGTTTCCCCGGCCTTCCCAAGAACTCCAACCCCTGCCAGTTGGAAATACGCGTTGCCTATGAAGACGACCATCCGGCAGAGCGAATGCTGCAGGTCGAGCTTCTTGCCGGTAACGGCGGGATTATGGGCCAAAGCTTCACCGACGACCGCGGCATGGTCACTTTTCAGGTAACCGGCGGCGGAAATTTTCGGGTGCGGATCACCGGTACCGATATTGCCGAGACCACGTCATCTTTTTTCTCCATCGACGACCGTGAACTCAGTCATATCGAATACGTCAACGTGCACCGCGTGGAATCACAATCGAATGCGCCCACCGGGCCCGGCGGCACGGTTTCGGTAGCCGATCTTAACGTTCCAGCTGCTGCCGCTAAAGAGTTCAGGAAGGGAAACGAAGCGCTGGATAAGAACGACCTGGTTGAGGCGCGAAAGCGATTCGACAAAGCTATCCAGATCTATCCTTCGTATGCTTCCGCTTTCTTCGGTATAGGCGTGGTGGAGTTTAAGTCGGGTGACCGGCAGAAGGCACGCGAGGCCTTTGAAAAGACCGTCGCCCTGAACGATCATTTTGTTCCGGCATATTTCAACCTGGCAAGAATGGCGGCTGCAGACTCCGACTACAAGCGGGCTGCGGAATTATTGAGCAAGGCCAGCACGGCTGACCCTGTAAATCCCGAGGGGCTGCTGCTGACCGCGCAGGTTGACCTGCTGCTCCATGACTCCGATGGCGCCATACAATGCGCCAAGCGGCTGCACTCCATGCCGCACCAGGCTTATGCGGTGGTCCATTACATTGCCGCCCGCGCCTATCTTAGTAAACATATGCCCAACGAAGCTGCCGCCGAGTACAAACAATTTCTAGAAGAGGCGCCTCAGGACCCAAAAGCGCCCAAAGTCCGTGATGAACTCGCGGCGCTGACGAAATTCCAGAGCGAGAAGGCCCTGGCCTCCCGGGATGCGCAAAAACCAGATGCCCAAAAACCACCGGATGCGGACGACGCGCCAGAGCCGCCTGATTCGCCTGATCCGCCAGACCAGCAATCACCTAAGGCGCCACAACCCGAACAACAAGCAACCCACTAGAGCCTATCGCTGCCCACGCCAAAGTTAGAATCTCGCCCCGCGCCGCCTCCCGGCTGCGGCAAGGCCACGTGTGGGTCTACCGCTCGGAAATCATCGGGGAAAATTCCTCTCCGCGTCTGCTTTCTCCTGGCGCCCTGGTGCACGTTGAGAACGAACGCGGCAAATTTCTGGGGAGCATGCTGTACAGCAGCTCCTCGCAAATCGCCTTACGCAAGCTGACAGGCGAACGCCTTGAGACCGAGCGGGAGCTATTGGACTTGGTGCGGCTGCGGGTGCGCGATGCCTTGAGCTATCGCGAACGGCTCCTTCAATCAGAAGGCAGCAACGCCGCCCGCCTCATCTTCAGCGAAGCCGATGGCCTGCCGGGACTCATTGTGGACCGCTACAACGATGTTCTGTCTCTCCATAGCCAGACCCAGGCCATGGACCGCGCTGAGATCAAGCAGGCCATCATTACGGAACTACAGGCCCAGCTTGCGCCGAGAGGGGTGGCGCACATTGTGGAAAGGGTTGAGCCGCACATCCGAGAGCTGGAACAGTTGCCGGCGGCGGAAAACCATCTGTTGTGGGGCGAGAGGACTTCAACCCAATACGTGTTGAATGGCGTCCGCTTTCACTATGATGCGCTGAGCGGACAAAAAACCGGCGCCTTCCTCGACCAGCGGGAAAATTACGCAGCCGCCGAAAAATACGCCCATGGCAAAGCGCTCGACGTCTTCTGTTACCAGGGTGGGTTCGCACTGCATCTCGCGCGCGCCTGCGCTGAAGTGACCGCGCTCGATAGCTCGCGTCCGGCGCTGGAAGTTGCCGAAGATAACGAAAAACTCAATCACGGCCAAAACCGGCCCGCCATTGAGTGGATCGAGGCCAACGCATTCGACTTTCTCAAAGACTATTCTGCCGCGGGCCAACAATATGACACGATTATTCTCGATCCGCCAGCCTTCGCCAAAAGTAAACGGCATCTCGAGACCGCGCTGCGCGGATACAAAGAACTCAACCTCCGCGCCGTGAAGATGTTGCGCCCGGGCGGAGTGCTGGTCACATGCTCCTGCTCGTATCACGTAAGCGAGCAGGATTTTATCCAGATGCTGACCGCGGCCGCCGTAGATGCCGGCAGCGCGCTCCGTTTGCTTGAGATTCGCACCCAGTCCAAAGACCATCCCATCGTTCTGGGCATCCCTGAAACTCACTACCTCAAGTGCATGATCTGCACCGTGCGATAATTTTCATCATCATTGTGGAAGAGCGGTTCGATTGTGCCGAGCCGTACCTATTGGTCTACGTTCTCGTACCGAACGCCGGATTGGCAAGTATGATCCCAATGCCCGCCACCTGCAGCACCAGCTTGGTTGCCGCCAGCAGACCGCCGAATCCTCCAGGACCCAATACCACGTCTGCCAAAGCCGGCATCCATGATATTCCCACGACCGTCAGCACCTCCAGCATCGTCAGCAGTAGATATACGACGCGTGCCCAGGCGCGGCCCGCCACCACTTCAGCGGTAATGAACCACCAGATCACGAAACCAACCACTGCAAGGATAGGAAGACGGGCGAGAGCAAAGCCAGGGGAGACACGATGCCAGGCCAGCACGGTGGCAACGCCATCGAGCACCAATGCCACCCAAAGAAGATTGACGCCTATTCCCGCGCGGTTATGCCGTGCCATTGGTTGTTGGTCCTTTGCAGGGCTCACTCATGTAGAAAGCATTTTACACATTAGTCCCCGGAACCATTCCATGTTTTGCAGGGTTATTTCTATTTGTTCTTCTTGCGCAGGCGTTTGAGTTGCAGTTCCCTGATTTCGCGGCCCAGGCGTGTCTGGTTCATGGCCCACTGCTGCACCAGTGAGATGAGGTTGCTGGTAGCCCAATAGAGCGCCAGTCCGGCGGCCACGGCCCAGGTCATGAAGCCGAACATGAGGGGCATCATGATGTTCATCATGCGGCGCTGGGCGGCGTCGATGCCCGGCTGCGGCGTTGCGCGCTGCACGATGACCATGGAGATGATGGTGAGCACGGGCAAGAGATGCCAGGGATCAGGGGCGCTCATGTCGTGAATCCACAGCCAGCCCGCCTGGCGCAGCTCGACCGTATTGGCCAGCACTGCATAAAACGCATACAGAATGGGAAGCTGCAACAGCAGCGGTAAACAACCGCTATACATATTCACGCCCTCGGTCTTGTACAGCGCCATGAGCTCCTGCTGCTTCTGCTGTTGCTTCTCCTGGTCGCGCAGGCCGTACTTCTCATATTTCTTGTTGATGGTCTGCACCAGCGGCTGGATCTTCTGCATCTTGAGCGAAGTTTTCATCTGGGTGAGACGCAGGGGCAGGAAAACCAGATTGATGATGAAGGTCAGCACGACGATGGCCCATCCCCAGTTTGGAACCAGGTGGTCATGCGTCCAGTTGAGCGCGCGGAAGAGCAACTTGGCAAACCAGCCGAAGGTTCCAAAATCAATGACTCCTTCGAGGTTGGATCCCGTGCCCGGTTCGCCGTTCAAGCCATAGGAACGCACCGAATCGAGCACATCCACGGCTTTAGGACCGACGAAAAGCTCCGCCTGGGTGGTTCCGCTGGAATTAGCCACTCCGAGGCCCAACGCGTGCACGACCTCTTTCTCCGTCGCTTTAGGGTTGCTTGGGTCTTTAGGAATCTCAAGCGGCTGGTGCAGCGTCATCATCATGGATGACTGCGGATTCGCCGGCATGAAGACCGCGGCAAAGTATTGGTCGGTGACCCCCGCCCAGTTAAACGGGCCGGGGATGGTGTTGCCGTCCGAGACCCAGGAGTTCGCCTTGAAAAAGTGCTTCTCGAATGCCGCTTGTCTCTGGATGCCCTCCGGTGCTTGCCACACCATGCGTCCGGTGGCATAGCCGGCAGGCGTCTGTTGGTCTCCCAGTGAGCAGGGCCACACAGGATATGCCAGCACTGGTTGCCCGTTTCGGGTGACCGAGGTCTCAACCTTCAGCACGTAGGAATGATCAAAACTGAAACGCTTGTGAACAACGACATCCTGATCAGCGTAATCGAAAGTAAGACTGTGGGGTGCATCCAGGTGAAGAACGGGAGCGCTGTCCTTCTTCACGTCGAGGCTTTGCGCGCCGCGGCTGCTCTCTTTCTCATCGCTTCCCGTAATGTAGAGCGCATCGTTCAGCCTCTTGCGCAGCTCGGCATCGTAGGTCCACAGTGAGAGCGGCAACCCCATCTGCGCGGCAGCCGGCGCGTTGACCAGTTCGAGAGGATTGCCTTTGTCGTCCTTGTATTTCTTCAGTGTCCAGGATTTTACCTGCGCCCCGCGATTGGTGAAAGTAATCTTGTACAGGCCGTTCTCAACCACCGTCTCCGCCTCAGACTGCGCCTGCCTGGTAGCAACAGGGGATTGCGGTGACGGGCCCTTTGCCGCTGGAGCAGCGCTGGCCGGCTGACTTTGCGTCGCCGGCTGCACGGGCTGCTGGGGAGGCTGCGGCTGATTTTTTGTGAACAGCGAACTCAGCCCCATGACAAGGACGAATGCTAACACCATGTACAACAGGAAGTTCTTGTCGCCCATGGGGCCCTGATCGGGCCGGTGTTGGTATTCAGCCATAAAAAGCAGCTCTCAGTTCTCGGCCCTTGGTTGCCAGTGACCAGTGTTTCGCTTGGGATCGCACGATTGCTGCGGAGTTGAATTACATACCCGATGGTCCGCCCATGGAACCGGATCGTAACCGCCGCGGGCAAGGGGCTGGCAGCGCAGCAAGCGCCACAGGGCCATCGCGCTCCCGCGAAAAGCGCCGTGGTGCTCCACAGCTTCGGCGGCGTACTCAGAGCACGTGGGAACAAAACGGCAGGCGCCGGGAAGCATGGGCGAGACCATCCGCTTGTAAAAACGCAATCCGAGTTGAAGAAGTTTCTTCATTGCAAACCGTCAGCTTTCGTTCCGCGGCCCGTGCTCGCCTCAATTTTCACAAACGCCCGCTGCACTTCCTCGGCTAGCTGAGTGAAGGCAGCACCCAGTGCCGTCTTCTTGGGATTAATCACAACATCCACGGGTGTTGTCAGGCGGAACAGATGCAAGCGCACGGCCTCGCGTACCCTCCGCCGAATGCGATTGCGCACCACCGCCGGCCCCAGGGCGCGTCCCACAGTGAAGCCCACTCTCGCAGGGCCTTCTGCCTCGGCGGAAGCCCGCGGGCGTCGCAGGAAAAAGACCGTTATGTTGCCGGAAAAATGTCTCTGCCCGGTCTTGTATACTTTTTCAAAATCGGCGTGCTTGAGGAGGCGTGCCGTTTTGGGAAAACCCTGGATTGGCGCCTGCTTCGCGCTCAATCTGGCTACTCGCGAAAACCGGGCTTTACCGTGACCCGCTTGCGGCCTTTGGCGCGGCGGCGGGAAAGCACGGCCTGTCCGCTCTTGGTCTTCATCCGGCTGCGAAAACCGTGTTTTTTCGACCGCCGGCGGCGGCGGGGCTGGAATGTGCGCTTCGGCATGGAACGTCCTGACTCCTACTCTGAAAATTTCACAATGGACAAACTATGAGTATAAAGGAAGCGCGCCGTATGCGGCAATTCACCAGGCAGCTCTCGGTTCTCACCCGTCAGTTGCACGCCGCTATTCGATGCAAACAAGTGCTGAATTTTTTTCGCACGAACGTGCGGAAAACCTCTGCGCAGTTTTCGGCCAGTTGCACCATTCTTCGGCATTGACGAATGCGCCGCTTCCTTGCAGAATCTTTCATCGTGCCTTAACAATGGTTTTTCCGTTTTGGCTGCTCGCGATTCTTCCGCACGAAAATTTTTTTCGTGCTAGGATGCAACTAAACCGGTAAGAACTGTATTCGCCTTCTTTCAATTCCCCAGCCCCGCGCCAACCAGCGCGGCACAACATAGAGTCATTCGTGCACCGGAGGCCGCTGGAGCCGTCAGCTTTTGCGCCCCCGGGAGGTATGGCATTGTTTGATTGCAGTTTTATTGGCCCCGCGGAAGGTTCACCGCGTGTAAAGTCTCCTTGGAAACTGGAATTGTCATGTCTCTTTCGTCAGCCGTTGCTACCGCTACCGTAAACCCATGGATTGAAATCCTGGGCGCGCTGGAAAAAAAGATTAACCGGCACTCCTACGATACCTGGCTCAAGCCCACGCGCTACAGCCACGCCGAACAAAAAAGGCTCTTCGTGCGGGTGCCCACCCCTGAGTTCCGCCACATTGGCGAAAAATATGCCGACCTGATTCAAGAGGCCATCGACGCCCTGGGGCTGGCATTCGATGACGTGGAATTTATTACGCAGGAAGAGCAAAGCCATAATGCCTTGGTGGGCGAAAGCACGTACTTGCACTCCACGGCGGTACGCGCAGATGGCGGGTTTGCTCCTGCTCCAGCGCACGCGAATTCCGCCCCGGCCCGCGTCACGCAGGCGCGCTTCGACTGGGATTCGGCAGCGCAATTAAACTCGCGCTACACCTTTGACGCATTCGTCATCGGCGGCGGCAATCAGTTCGCCCACGCTGCGGCGCAGGCGGTGGCCGAGCGTCCTTCCAAGGCCTACAATCCGCTATTCCTGTATGGCGGCGTTGGAATGGGCAAGACCCATCTTATGCAGGCCATCGGACACGAGGTCAAGCGCCGCCAGCCTGAGGCCTCCATCTGCTATCTGTCGAGCGAGAAGTTCACCAACGAGATGATCAACTCGCTGCGCTATGACAAAATGATCAGCTTCCGCGACAAGTTCCGCAATGTGGACGTGTTGCTGGTGGATGACATCCAGTTCCTGGCGCAGAAAGAACGCACGCAAGAAGAATTTTTCCATACCTTCAACGCGCTGCACGAATCCATGAAGCAGATCGTGATTGCCAGCGACCGGCCTCCCAAAGAGCTGGCCGAGATCGAAGACCGGCTGCGCAACCGCTTCGAATGGGGATTGATCGCCGATATCCAGCCGCCGGACCTCGAAACCAAGGTCGCCATTTTGCAGAAGAAGGCCGAATCGGAGCGGGTGAGCCTGCCCATTGATGTGGCCCTGTTCATCGCCGGCAATATCCGCAGCAACGTGCGCGAGCTCGAAGGCGCGTTGATTCGCCTGATCGCCTACTGCTCGCTCACCGCGGTGGAAATCACCACTCAAACCGCCCAGCAGGTGCTGAAGAACTTCATCGAAGCGCAAACCAAGAAGATCACCATCGAATCCATTCAGAAGGCGGTCGCTGAGCAGTTTGGGCTGCGCGTAAGCGAGATCAAGGCCAAGAACAACTCCCGCGCCATTGTCTACCCGCGCCAGATTGCCATGTACCTCACCAAGCACCTCACCGAGGCGTCGCTTCCCGAGATCGGACGCCAATTCGGCGGCAAGCATCACACCACCGTCATGCACTCGGTCGAAAAAATTGAGGAACAACGCCAGTCGGATAAGGACCTCAACCGGCTGCTCAATAAAATCACTGAGACGCTGAACGGATAAACCGCTGGTTCGCAAAGAACCAGCATTGTTGGGCTACTCGCCTGGAAACATTGCTCTGGCTCGTGATCCAGGTTGCGGGAACGAAGGAAATAAAACGAATACTCCCGAATAAGCAACAGGAAAAGTCCAGGCCAGTCGCCGCTCTTGTGAGCCGTCGTCTCTTTCCTCGTTGTTAACGCCGGACATCATTATCACCCTGAGACACTTGTTCGATATAGTTTTGTCACTTACAGTAACAGACGCCATTCACCTAGTCCTCCTATTTACACAGGGTTGCCGCCTGAAATGCGGTAATATTGAACGCTTGATTACGGTGCATTTCCCTGTTTTCCACTTTTCTGCCGGCTCTTCCTCAGCCATCTCTGTGGATGCCCTGTGGAAGCTGTGTAGAAACGGGGGAATTAGAAATTGACGGGTCGCGTTATCCGCGCACTGCACCGGTGAGCGGCCCGGATTTAGACAGTGTAAAGATGCCGGGAAGCAGCGCAGAATGCGGTACGCAGCAGGTTTTACACATTTCCCCAGGGCCTACTATTACTACTGTTTTAAGATATTATTTTTGATATAAGTTAGAAAGAAGAAGTAGCGCTCAAATTCTTCAGGGAGCCCAGGTTATGGCCACCACCGGCGCGGGAGCAGAAGTACAGGGAGCTATGGAAATCATCGTCAGCAAAAACGATCTGCAAAAAGAACTGACGGCCACTCAGGGTGTGGTCGAGCGCAAGACCACAATTCCCATCCTCTCCAATTTTCTGTTTGAGGCTACGGGAGACAGGCTTTCCATTACCGCCACCGATCTCGATCTGAGCCTGCGCACATCCTGTCAGGCCAAGGTGAAAAAAGAAGGCTCATGTACAGTGCCGGCGCGCAAACTCTATGATTACGTGAAGCTGTTGCCCGAGGGCGAGATTTCAATCAAGATGCTGGAAAATCATTGGGTAGCAATTCGCTCGGGGCGATCCAATACCAAGATGGTTGGTATGGCGCGCGCCAACTTCCCGGCGCTGCCCCACTTCCCGGGAGCGGATATCGTAAAAATACCGGCCCCGATTCTGCGCACCTTGATAGCCAAAACCATCTTCGCCATCAGCAACGAGGAATCACGCTACACGCTCAACGGCGCGCTCATGGTGCTCAAGCCCGATTCCATCACTATGGTCGCTACCGATGGACATCGGCTGGCCCATATTGAAAGCAGCAGGGCAAAATTTAAAGTCTCCGGCGAAATGAAGACTTTGGTGCCAAAGAAGGCCATGGCCGAGTTGAATACCCTGCTGCAACTTGGCGAGGCGGAGGAAGTCGAGTTTGCCCGCGACGAATCCACGCTGTTCTTCCGCGTAGGTCCACGTTTGCTGACCTCGCGCCAGCTCACCGGGCAATTTCCCAATTACGAGGCGGTTTTGCCGCGTGAAAACAACAAGATTGTTACCGTCAAATCCGAAGACCTGGCCGGCGCCATCCAGCGCGTGGCCCAGTTCGCCGATGAGCGCTCGGGCGCTATCCGCATGCGGCTCGATAAAAATGAGATCAAGATTTCGTCTTCCTCCACAGAGACCGGCGAATCCGAAGATACCATCGAGACCGCCTATAGCGCAGATGCTGTGACCATTGGCTTCAACTCCCAGTATCTGCTCGATTTCCTGAAGGTATCAAGCGGCGGCGAGGTGCGCATGGAGCTGAAAGATTCACAATCGGCCGGTCAGCTTCGTCCTGATATCAAGGAAGAGGATTACCAATACCGCTACATTGTCATGCCCATGCGAATCTGAAGAGCAGTAGTCGGTTCCCGGTAGCGTATCGTACAGACAAAAAGGAATTCCCATGACAGAACCAAGCTATGAAGAGCTAAAGGCCCGCCTCGCGGAGCTGGAGAAGCAAACCACAAGCCGCCGCACCGGAGCGCTCGAATTCCGCGTCAGCGAGAAGGGTGGCGTGAGCGTCTACGGCCTGGGAAGATTTCCGGTCACTCTGTACTACGAACAGTGGGTCCGGCTGCTTGAGCAGGCCGAGAAGCTGGGTTCCTTCCTGGAAGAAAACAAATCAAAGCTCAAGATGAAGGAAAAGGCCTGACGAAAGGGCCTTGCCATGAATTGTCTGCGCTTGCCATCAGCGATTGCATTTATCGTATTGTCGGCGGCTGTCTCGGTTGCGCAGACGAGCTGTGAAGAAGGCGACGGGCCCTTAAACTCCAACCAGCCGCAAGGTACAACGCCGCAGGATATTATCCGGAAATTTGCCGCGAAGGAGTCCATTTTTCAACAAGCCCGTAATAACTACACCTACACGCAAGATGTGACCGTGCAGACGCTGAGCGGCAACACCGTGGATGGAGAGTGGCGGCGGGTTTGGGATATCACCTACGACAACCAGGGGAACCGGGTTGAAAACGTCACCTTGGCGCCGCCTGGGAGTCTGACGCGCGTCAAACTTACCCAGCAGGATTACGACGACATTCGCAACCAGCCGCTTTTTCCCCTGACAACAGAAGAGCTACTGCAATATGACATCGTTTACCTCGGCACGCAGCATGTGGATGAGATCGACACCTACATTTTCGATGTGACCCCCAAACACACCGGCAAAAATAAGCCTCATTTCCAGGGACGGATCTGGGTAGACAGTGTTGACTTTGAGATCGTCAAGACCTGTGGCAAGACAATGCATGAAGTGCGCGCCACAAAAGATGAGAACCTCTATCCAGGGTTTGTCACCTACCGCGAGCAGATTGATGGCCAGTACTGGTTCCCCACCTACAGCCGAGCGGATGACGTTTTACAGTTTACCGATGGCGGCGTTCACATCAGAGAAATCATCAAGTACACCAATTACAAGCGCATTGGTTCCCACGCCAGAATCATTTTCAAAGGCGAAACGCCGCCGGACCAGAAGCCGAAATAGCACTCAATCCCCGCAATATGGATCTTCAAAACAACGGCTATTGCAGGTTCAGCTCTTTCAACAACTGCTGAAACCTGGGTTCAGCGCGGAGATTGTCAAAATGCGAGTGCACTTTCAATTGGTTCATGTAATTCGAGCGTTCGCGATAGGCTAATTCCAGGTAGTCCAGAGCTTTTTCTTTGTTGTCCAGGGCCGCGTAGTCGCTTGCAATAAAATAAGAAATCGCGTTTTTCTTGAGGTCCTGGGCCAGATATTGTTCGAAATAGTATCTTTTGGCCCTTTGATATCCATGAGTGCGATACATCTTATCCACACCCTCTGCTATTCCTGTGAGCTTCTGTATTGCCAAAAACTTTTGTAATTCAGACAGGGCTTGAGGGTAGTCTTTTTTGCGGTCGTAAACCTGGAAAAGACCAAAATGGTCGTAAGGATAATCGGGGCCCAACGCAACCCCTTCCTGCAAGTACGCCTCGGCGTCGTCATAGCGTCCGGCATAAATGTAGAGCCAGCCGAGCTTGGAGTATGTTCTGAAAGATACGGGGTCGAGTTTCTGGGCCAACTCTAATTCTTGCGCTGCCCGATCTATCTGGCCCACGGTCCTGAAATAGGAAGCCAGGCGAAAATGAGTCTCTAAATTGTTGGGGTTCAGCTCTATCGCTTTCTGCAACTCGGCATAAGCCGCTGGCCAGTCCCAGTCATAGTTCAGTAAAATGGTTCCCAGCGCTCCATGAGCATCGGCGAGGGTATCGTCCAGCTCCAGGGCCTTTTGCGCCATGGCCTTGGCTTTAGGCATGGCGGTGGTGGCTGGTTGCAATCCGGCGGAAGTCAAGGCGCTGTAGCAATCCGACATTCCCGAATAACCCAGGGGATAGTTAGGGTCGAGTTTTATCGTCTCTTCAAACCAGGGACAGCTTTTCTTAAACCCATCCGCCGTCCACTGATTGAAGAAATAGCGGCCTTTGAGATAGGTTTCGTACGCCTGAGGGATCGAAGGACGAGGCACTTGAGCAATCGAGCGCTGTTCCTGCGGCGTCAGCTCAATTTGGACCCCATCTGCAATTTTTTGGGCCATCTCCGCCTGTACTCCCAGAATGTCGCGCAGCGTGCTCTCGTAGCTGGCGGCCCACAGGTGCTCGTCCTGGGCGGCGTTGATCAGTTGCGCCCGGATACGTACTTTATCGCCTACGCGGGTCACCGATCCTTCAATCACGGCATCCACGTTGAGTTCTCGCGCGATCTCGGGAAGCGGAATGGTTGTTTTCTTGAATCGCATCACCGAGGTTCGGGAGATGACGCGCAGCGATTTGATTTTTGCTAGGTTTGTAATCAACTCATCGGTCATTCCATCGGCAAAATAATCCTGGTCCGGCTCGCTGGAGATATTTTCCAGGGGCAAGACCGCCAAAGAGCGGATCTGCTGTGCTGAACCGCCGTGCAAACGTCCACCGTGATGCGAGAGGTAAATTCGCAGTAACACAGACGACCCAGCCAGCGCCACCAGGCCAAACATGACCGCGGCGATGCGTGGCGACACCCAACGAGGCCGCAGGGGCAAGCCGGCTGCCGGGCGAGCGGCTTCGGCGGTTGCCGGCAAAGCGGCGCTCCTTGTGCCGGCGTCTTGTACTCCTGCACCGCCATCATCGAAAGCTACAACCGTAACGGGAGAAATAAAGCGGTAGCCAAGCCGGGCCACGGTCTCCACGAAACGTGGATTCGAGGAGTCATCGGAGAGCGCGGAGCGTAATTTTGCAATCGCGGTATTCAAGACATTGTCACAATCGACAAAACTCTCGGTGGAGCAGATGCCGGCCTGCAACTCCTGGCGGGTGACAATGTCTCCAGGGCGCTCCAGCAGAACAGCCAGCACCAGGAACGGCTGCTTCTGCAGTTTCAAACGCACGCCAAATTTCCGCAGCTCACCTGTTCGCAAGTCCGCCTCATAGACCCCAAAACGGAAGATTTTCTGGTCCGATGATGCCAGGGGTTCGATTAAAGAAACCGAGTCAGCCATAGAGATGCAAATTGCTCCTTCTTGATTTTACCTGTTGGTGACTTTTAAAGGCCGCGCATGCATAACGTATTAACCTGAGGAAAGCGCAGGAGTGGTTACTAAAGGATAAATAAGGGATTGTCCTAACTCCTGCTCAAGCCATTTGAAAACCCGGTTTTTCGGCTGTATAGTGGATACTTCCGTCGGCCATTTCTGTTTAAAGAAGTCCTCGCAGTTCCACCCCACACTTCTTTTTCCAACGCAGACGGAATTCGAGACAAGAGCACGTCGTTCAGGAGGGCAACGTGAAACGGCTTGGGTTACTACCCGTTTTTGTCGGGTTGGTGTTTGCAACCATACCCTTGCTGGCGCAGGACTCCGAATTCCGCCCTGATTACGGCGCTCTCGATGGACGCCGCTATACCAACGGCTATTTCGGCTTCTCCTACCGCTTTCCCGAAGGCTGGTCGGGCAACGCGTTGCGCTATCCCGCCGTGGGTGAGAGCAAGATGTATCCGTTGTTCTCCGCCAACCCACCCGCGGCCGGCGCGTCAGACGTACGTTACATCAGCATCAATGCCGATTATTTGCCGCCGAATACCGCCATCAAGACCCCCAAAGATTTTCTGGATGTCTCCGTCAACTCGCAGTCCGGCTCCTTTGACACGCTGCATACGGACAAGCGCTATGTCTTTGCCGGCAAGCAGTTCTACCGCGTGGACATGGTATCCAAGCCGGATCCCGGCAGCCCGGTCTTTTATCAATCGCAAATCTCCACGTTTCTGAGAAACTACGCGATTACCTTTTCTTTCATGGCAGCCAACAGCGACGACATGCAAGAGCTGGTGCGCACTATGGAGTCGCTCAACTTTTCAGATCCAGGCGTACTTGCCAGCGTGCCGATCCAGCCGAGCCCCGAGGCTACGCCTGTGGCAGCCAGCATTGCGTCAACTCCCGCGCCCATGACCACAACCGTAGCTCAAGTCCCGAGCGCTGTGCTTTCGCCTGCAAGCACTGCCAGCCAGCCGGTTGAAGCCCCGCAGCCAGCCTCCGCGCCCACCCATTCGGAGCAACCGACCTCTGTTGCCCCCGTCGCTGCCGCGCCAACTCCCACCCCCGCACCGGTGAAAACCACTGCGCGCCGCGCGACAGCAACCGTCTCGAGTGCAGTTTCAGAGGTGCCTACAGCCGAGGTTCCGCTCAATACGGTTGCGGCCGCCTTACCCGATAGAATCCAGGAAGCGCCGGTCGCGACCTCTGACTCCCCCGTCACTGCAGCGCCCGCTCCATCGAGTAGTCCGATATCGGCAAGTGCTGTGCGGATGACATCTAACACAGTGGCGTCGAGTGCGACAGCGCCCGTGCCTGCACCACAAACCTTTCGAAGTCCCGCTGCCGCAGAACCTGCTGCCCACGCCGCGCCTTCAACCCTGATCCAGACGACGTATATACCTCACAAGGTCTCTGAGACGGCCACAGCTCAGGTCTCTACTGCGAGCCAGCCTTCAACAGCCGTCAGTCAACCCGCCGCGCAGCCCGAACCGGTTGCAATGTCAGCTTCAGCCGCCCTTGCGCCCACACCCGCGCCCGTAACCGCTGCCGCTCTAGTCCCCCAGGCTCGTTCGCCTATGGTGGCAGAACCGGTCGTAAGTACTCCGCGTGTTGAATCGAAGCCGGCGCCGGCCGTGACTGCCATGAATACTGCGGCCCCATCCATCAGTTCCCCGGCTTTGAGCACGCCAAATGCGCCGACACGGATCCATATTTCTGCGACAAGCCTGGATGACTACATCGCCCACAAAGTCCCGCCCGTGTATCCGCCCATTGCTAAAATGGCGCGAGTTGAAGGGGTCGTTGTGCTCGACGTCGTTTTAAATAAGAATGGTGAGCTGGCAGAGGTAAAAGTAGTAAGCGGTCCGGCCATGTTGGCCCGCGGAGCGCTAGACGCCGTGCGCCAGTGGCACTTTAAGCCATACATCGTAGATGGCAGCCCAATCGAGATAGAAAGCCAGGTCACGATGAGCTTCCGCCTGACACATTAAGCCGTAAAAGACGCACCGCGGATTTCGCGGATCAGATGTCTTTAAACTTTTGCTTTCCTCCCGTCCCTCGTTTGCCTTGTGTCCTTTGTGGTTATGTTTTGCTTTCCGTAGGCATTTCTCTTGTAGCTTGCAGCTGCAGTTTGACCGCCTTTTCCCGCGCATTTATTCTGAATAATTCACCTGTGTGAGGCGCCGTCGACCGTGCCTTGCCAGTTATCCCTTATGCCACACGAACTGGCGAAAGCCTACAATCCGGGAGCTATCGAGACGCGCTGGGCCGAATACTGGGTCAAAGAGAGCCTGTTCGCCGTAGGCGGACCGCCACAGCAGGGCCAGCCTATTTTCACTCTGCTGCTGCCGCCGCCCAACGTCACCGGACACTTGCACATGGGACACATGTTCGAGCACACCGAGACGGACATCATCATCCGCTGGCGGCGCATGCTGGGCTATAGCACGTTGTGGCTGCCGGGAACCGATCATGCCGGCATTGCCACCCAGTTGATGGTAGAGCGCCAGCTCACCGGCGAAGGCGTCAAGCGGTGCGATCTGGGGCGCGAGAAATTTGTCGAGCGCGTCTGGCAGTGGCGCGAGCACTACGGCGGCGCGATCCTCGGGCAGATGAAGCGCCTGGGCGACTCGGTGGATTGGTCACGCGAATACTTCACCATGGAGGAGAGGCTTAACATTGCCGTCCGTGAAGTCTTTGTGCGCCTTTATGAAGAGGGCCTGATCTATCGCGGAAAGTACATCGTGAACTGGTGCCCGCGCTGCATGACCGCGATCTCTGACTTGGAAGTGAAGCACGAGGAGACTGTAGGAAAGATCTACGAAATCCGTTATCCAGTAGCAGGAAGCAAGGAATTTATCACCGTAGCCACGACTCGTCCGGAAACCATGCTGGGCGATACCGCTGTCGCCGTCAATGCCAGGGATGAGCGCTACAAGCATCTGCACGGCAAGAAAGCGTTGCTGCCGCTGATGGAGCGCGAGATTCCCATTATCCTTGACGATCTGGCCAACCCCGAGTTTGGCACCGGCGCAGTGAAGGTCACACCGGCGCACGACCCTAATGACTTCCAGGCAGGCCTGCGCCACAACCTGCCGCAGATCGACGTAATGGATGAGACCGCCCACATGAACGCCAACGCCGGCCCATACGCCGGTCTCGACCGTTTTAAAGCCCGCGAAAAAGTTCTGGCAGATTTGCAGGAGCGAGGCCTCCTGGTAGCAGTGAAAGACCACGCGCTGGCACTGGGCAGGTGCGACCGCTGCAAGACCGTCGTTGAGCCCCGGCTCTCCACGCAGTGGTTCGTGGCTGTTCATAAGCAGCCCAAAAGCGGCGGTGTAAGCCTGGCCCAGGGGGCGACTGATCCGGTGCTGCGCGGCGATATCCGCTTCACGCCCGAAAACTATAAACAGATCTATTTGAACTGGATGGAGAACATCTACGACTGGTGCATCTCGCGCCAACTGTGGTGGGGCCACCGCATCCCGGCCTGGCATTGCGCCGATTGCAAGGAAATTACCGTCGCCCGCCAGGCGCCAAGCCAGTGTCCCAAGTGCGGCAGCAAACACCTCGAACAAGATACCGACGTGCTCGATACCTGGTTCTCTTCCGCGCTGCTGCCCTTTACCGCTTTTGGCTGGCCTGCGCAGGATGAAAAGACAAAGCAGGAGCTGGCGGCGTTTTATCCCACATCCCTGCTCATCACCGGCTTTGACATTTTGTTCTTCTGGGTGGAGCGCATGATCATGATGGGCTGCCACTTCCTAAAAGACCATCCACAGGGCAGCGTGCCCTTCCGCAATGTTTATATTCATGCCCTGGTGCGCGACGCTGAGCGCCAGAAGATGTCCAAGACCAAGGGAAATGTGGTTGACCCTATCGAGATCACGGAAAAGTACGGCACCGATGCCGTGCGCTTCACCCTGGCTGCCATGGCCTCTCCGGGAACGGACATCGCCTTCAACGAGGCCCGCACCGAGGGCTACCGCGCCTTTGCCAACAAGATCTGGAACGCTGCGCGCTTTATCTTTATGAACGTCGAGCGTGCCGAGGCCGCCGGGGTGTGGCGGCTCAGCGACTTTCAGAACCGCTCTGCGCGTGGACTTGCCACCCCTCAGCCCGGCAAGCTGAACACACTGGAAGACCGCTGGATTGTCTCTCGTCTTAACCGGGTAGCACAGAACCTGAATGCTGCGTTAGAGAGCTATCGTTTCCATGACGCCGCCAATGAAATTTATCAGTTCTTCTGGGGGGAGTTCTGCGACTGGTACATTGAGATTGCCAAGCTCCGTCTGACCGCCGGCAAAGATTCCAGCGAGGCTGAAAAAGCCCAGACGAGCGCGGCCTTTGAAAATCTGCTCACGGTCTTTGAGACCTCGTTGCGCCTGCTCTCGCCCTTTATGCCATTCCTCACCGAAGAGCTGTGGCACGCCGTCTATGACGGCAAGACTCCCAAGAAGTCCATCGCCCTGGCAGCTTATCCGAAGTCCGAGGCCAATTTGCTCAGCGACGCCGCCGAGACCGAGATGGCCATCCTGCAGGATTTGATCGTGAACATCCGCAATATCCGCGCCGAATTCGCGGTCCCGCCTAAAGAGCGTGTTCCAGCCCTGATTTTTGCGGCTTCCGATGTCCAAAAAAGCTTCGAGCAGAACCGTACTGTGATCGAGAAGCTGGCCAACGTGGAATCCATCGAATTTGCCGGGGAATCCCTGGCCAAGCTCCCTTCCGCGCGCAGCACATCGCGCTTCGACGTAGCCGTGGTGTACGAAAAGAAAGTTGATATTGCCGCCGAGCGTGAGCGGTTGACGAAAGAGCAGGCGCGCCTTGAGGCCGAACATGCCAATGCCGAGCGGCAACTCGGCAATGAAGGTTTTCTGCGCAAAGCGCCGCAGCATGTTGTGGAAGGCCTGCACAAACGCAAGGCGGAACTGGACGTTTTGATTAAAAAAACGCGGCAAGCCCTGGACGAGTTTAAGTAACAAGTAGCGAAAAGAATCCCTGCCCGGTTAGAGACGCTGCCGCCCCGTTCGCTGTGTCCATTACGCCATTGGCCGTCCGCGTCTAGGATGTTGTAACACTCTTGTGGTATTTTTCAGCAATAACACTTTGGCGCAGCATATTGGCTACAGATAGCAGCTAAATCATGGATTTTCACAGTCGTCGCATCACCGCCATCCTGGAAAACGCGCTGCGCGAGGACAGCGCCATACGCGATGCCACTACCTACGCCTGCGTTGATGCCAGCCAGCGCGCCGCGGGCACCATTATTGCCAAGCAGGATTGCATTCTCTCCGGGCTGGGTGCGGTGGCCCGCATTTTCGAGGTCTTTGCCCAACTCGACGGCACCGTGGTTTCCTATGCCGAGGTCACTAGCCATCCTGAAATCTTTGACGGCGTGCGCCTGCACCGCGGACAGCAGGTGGCCGTGGTGCGGCACAACGCGCGCATCATCCTCTCCTGCGAGCGTGTCATCCTGAACGTGCTGCAGCGCATGAGCGGCATCGCCACCCTGACCAGAAAGTTTGTCGAGGCCATCGCCGGCACCCATGCGCGCATTCTAGATACGCGCAAAACCGTCCCCGGCCTGCGCGTGCTCGATAAATATGCCGTGCGCTGCGGAGGCGGCCTGAACCACCGCCTCGATCTTTCCGGCGGCGTGCTGGTCAAAAATAATCACATCGCGGTAGCCGGTGGAATCGCACCCGCGCTCGAGCGGGCGCACAAGAACCGCCGCGGGTCGCAGCCCATCGAGGTGGAAGTCCAGAGCTTGCAGCAACTGGAAGACGCCTTGCAGCACGGCGCCGAGGCGGTTCTGCTGGACAACATGACGCCGGAAACCGTGGCCCAGTGCGTCGAGCGTGTGCAGAGCCACTCGCGCCGCATTCCCCTGGAGTGCTCCGGCGGCATCAACCTGGAAAACGTCCGCAGCTACGCCGAGACCGGCGTGGACTACATCTCCGTCGGTTTGCTCACCCATTCCCCCCAGGCCGTGGATATGAGCCTGCGCGTCACGCCCGTCTGAAGCCGAAACCTCCGGCCTCGCCCAACCCCATTTCTGAAAATCTTATGAAGATTCCCATAATTTTTTGCAGGCACAAGCCTCGAATCTTTTAACAAATATTTGCAATTACGGCCGGCTTGAGGAGTACACTTCCTATGAGTAAGTAACTGCTTACTTACTTGAAGCGCGCACGGGCCGAGTCCTCTTGTAATGGCAGAATTCTCCGGCTTGAGATGTCGCAACAGTCGACAGGAAGCGTGGCCGGCCCGTAAACAATTAAGACCCTTGCACCCGCAGAAAGGAGTCTTCTCATGCAACGTTGGATGAACCTGGCGTTATTTCTGATCGTGGCCGCATTAATTTTCTTTTCCTTGCTGCGCTCCGTTTGTGGAGTCTCACTGCGCGCAACAGTTTCTGAAACTAAGCCGCCATCCTCCGCCGATACGAAGATACAAGACCTGCAGCGGGCGCTGGAGCTGAATACTCCAGTCCAGACCACGCTGGTATTCCATGCCCGCGTCGCGCCGCCTTCCCCGCAAACCCAGAATAAGGTGGCCGTGCAATATGCCATTGACGCCCAAAAATTGGACTTCCAGCATGGAGCAGACGGCCGCGAATATGCCAGTGTTGAGTGTGTAGCGCAGGCCTTCACGGAAAAGGGAGAAGCCGTCAAGGCCAGCGCAAGCACCTACGAAGCCGCCTTGAAGCCCGAATCTTTCAAGCTGGTTTCTGAAGAAGGTTTTCCTTGCACGCAGAACCTTGACTTGCCGGTCGGGAATTACCTGTTGAAGTTTGCCGTCCGCGACAACCACACCGGATTGATCGGAACGCTGTATTCCAGTGTGAGCGTGCCTCACTTGCCGGGCGCAGCTCTGCCCTCGGCAAAACGAAGGGTAAAAAGACTACAGGATGAAAAGCCACGGAGTCATAAGCTAAGACCGCAAGAAGATTCAACCTTTGTGGCGTGACAAGTGAGCGTAACAATTCGGTAACAATTGGTTTATAGAATTACCGCGGTTAAGGAGTCCCCCATGCACAGATTCAACATTGCAGTGCTCCTGCTTATCGTTGCTGGTAGTTTCTTTTCTTCACGTCCACTTTACGGGGGTGAGCCCGGAAAGACCCCTGAGCTGAAGCGGCGGCCGGCGGCACAACTTCCTCCGGAACGCAACTGGCTCCCCACGACCGTCAAGGTCAATACCCGCATGGTGGTGCTCGACGTGGTTGCCACCGACAAAAAAGGCCACCCTGTCATGGATTTCAAAGCGGGCGATTTCACCCTGCTCGAAGATGGTAAGGAACAGAAGATCAGCATCTTCCAGTTACAGCAACCTGCGCCGCCATTGGTTACGAAGGCGCAACCGCCACAGCTCGAGGCGAACGTCTTCACCAATGCTCTGCAGCTTCAACCCATGGGACCGCGCAACGTCATTGTCCTCGATGCATGGCGAAGCGCGCCGGAGAACCAGTCTTTTGCCCGCTCGCAGATCATCAAATTTGTGAAACACATGCCAGTGGATGAACCCACGGCAATTTTCGAATTCGGCAACCGGGGAATTCGCATGCTGCAGGATTTCACCACTGACCGCGCTCTGCTGCTGGCAGCCGCAAAAAATATCAAACCAGAGCTCTCCTTGGCGCAAGTTGGCACCCGGCAATGGGGCATGTCAGGGTACTCATATTTTTCTTCAGCTCCGTATCGGGCAAACATAGCAGCGGTAGACGAAAGGCAGGCGCTGCAGGATTTTGCCACTACCCTGTCCGCTTATCCCGGCCGCAAGAACCTGATCTGGATCTCAGACGCGCTGATGACAACTTCTTATCCCGGCGGATCGCTGGGAATGAGCCCGTTTCTCGGCGGCTCGCTGGTGCTAAGCGATTTTGATTTTACCGAAAGCCAGAATGGCGCCAAGACGAAAAAAACCGCCCAGGCAATGGTTGACTCCCAGGTTGCTGTCTATCCTGTAGACCCAAGAGGCGTGCCGGGTGTGCCCTCGCCCTTCAAAGCCGAACAGTGCGGATCCCCTCTTTCTGCAGCACTGGGTTTCGGGGACCCCCAACCTGGCTTCCTGGGTTCCGCATGCGTGGACACCAGTTACCAACTCGATGGACCGGCGCTGTTTCGTGACGGTCCCTATCTTCGAGCGCTCTATCGTCAAATGGACGATCTCGCCGCCCGTACCGGGGGCAAGGCCTACTACAGCCGCAATGACGTGGCAAAAGCCATCAGCGACGGCGTTACCGATGGCTCTACTTATTACGTGCTCGGTTACTATCCTGACAACAAATATTGGACCGGCGCTTTCCGGCGCATTGAGGTGAGAGTCAACCGTCCGGACGTAAAATTGCGTCACCGGCCCGGTTACGTTGCCCTCGATCCGGGCGCCTATGCCGCCAAGCCTGTTGCCATGCAGAATACCGACCTGCACCGGGCGCTTCTCCTGAGCACTCCGGTCGAAACCATGCTCACCATCTACGCCCGGGTAACGCCGCCTTCATCGCAAACGCAAAACAAAGTCGCCGTGCAGTATGGCATTGACCCGCATGGCATCGACTTCCAGCACGGGGATGATGGCCTGGAGCACGCCAGCATCGATTGTGTTTTGCAGGCCTTTACCGAAAAGGGCGAAGTCGTATCAGCCAGCTCAAATACATATCTTGCTTCCTTGAAGCCTGAGTCGTTCAAGCAAGTTTCTGACAATGGGTTTCCTTGTATCCAGAAGCTGGACCTGCCGCCCGGGAAGTATCTTTTGAAGCTGGCAGCCCGCGACAACAATACCGGAGCCATGGGCACCGTGAATGCCAGGGTGACCGTGCCCAAACTGCCGGCGAAGGCGCCGGATGTTAAACCGTGACCTGGAGACGTAGCTTGCTGCGTCTGCGCTGGAGGGGGGCATGAATAATCTGAGGCGAGAGGAATTTGCGAAGTTCCTTGCGGCGCTGGATTCAGACCGAAACCAGGCGGCAAAGAAATATGAAGTCCTTCACCGCAAGCTGGTAAAGCTTTTCCAGCGCAGGCAATGCATTCACCCCGAAGAGTTCGCTGACGAAACTATCGACCGGCTGGTGAAGCGGCTGGGCACGGCCGAGATTACCGATGTTAGTTTGTTTGCCTATGGAATTGCGCGCAAGATTTGCTTTGAGATCCAGCGCAAGACTCACCGGCTGGTCTCGATTCAGGAACACGATTGGCATGAAGACCCGCTGGTGGGCGATGGCGACCCCGAGCAGGACATCATTGCGGTCTTAGGGAACGCACAAGACTTGGGATGCTTGACCCAATGCCTTGCGGCTCTTCCTGTGGAGCATCATGAATTGATCATTGAATACTATCGCGGCGAAAAGCAGGCAAGGATCACGCAAAGGAAAGCTCTCGCCCGCAAGCGCGGCATCAGCATTGAGGCGCTGCGCAGTGAAGCCAACCGGGTTCGAAACAAGCTCAGGAGCTGTGTCACGCGATGCCTCAGTAAAAGGCAACAACGCGAGGTTCCCCGGCCGGGGCCTGCGGTCATGGCCGGTCGGCCCAAGTCGCCTGGCGATACCCTTCCACAGCTCTCTCTGGTAAATGATGAATCATAGGAGAAGAATCATGCAACAGATCGTCAAACAACTGGTTGAGTCGGCGGCGCAGGCGCCCACTCCACTCAAACCCTCGGCGCCGGGGCCATCGTCGCCCTGATGCGCAGATTTAAAAGCAAAAAAATCCCCCGCCGCTGCCGGCAGGGGAACAATGATTTTTTCTTAGATAAGGTTTTTACTCAGGTAGCTCTTTCAGGCGACGGCTTTTTTCCTGGTTTGCTGGTCTGTCGTTTCGCTCACCTCCAGAGTTTTGGTGATTTCTGTGTAGCAGACCTTGCCGCGCTCAACCAGCGTGCTCAAATGCTCGATCACACCGCGTCCACTGGCAGCCTTATCCACAAACCGCTCCAGCTCTTTGCCGAATTCACGGCAGGCATTCGCCGGTCCGCCAACCTCCAGGCGAGTTTTTCCCGGCAGTTCTCCCGGGATGAATATGCCTTTGCTGGCCAGCAGGCCAAACGCGTAGAACAGGTGCGCGGTGGCGGCGTAGAGGGCCTTGCGATGTGCCTCTGGATCCCGCGACTGTCCCTGGCTCGTCGTTGGCCACACCCCTTCCAACTGCTCAGCCGCGTCTTGCAATCCGCGAGCGGAACGGCTCAGTTCTGTGATGAAAATGGGATCCACCAGACCATAACCCAGACCGCGCTGCTGCGATTGTCCACCGAGTGTGCCTGCAAAGTGCTCAGGCGAAAGGTATGGGGTTTGTTGTCCGGCAAATTCCTGCTGGAACGCTGAGGGGTTCTGGAAAGCGCTCTGGTAGGGCGAAGTCTGCGGTCCCTGAAAGGGAAATGCAGCCTGCGCGCCCGGAAACGGGGTTGTCGAGAACGGTGAGACATTCTGTGAGAACCCGTATCGCTGCTGGATATTTTGCGGATAGTTCTGGCCGTAGCCAATCCCCTGCGAAGAGACACTTTGGAACGGATTGGATGACGACTGTGGATTGATGCTTGAATACGACTGTGGATTGATATTTGAATAGGGCGACATTTCGTATTGGTACATATTATTTCCTCCAACTTTTTTTGTTTTCGCTTTGCTACTGGATTGATGTAAGTGAACAGCGGGAGTGCTAGATGGCAATCTCAGCAATACATTCGCCCCGCAGGTCAGAGCTCAATGTGCGTCCAAGCTCAGGATGGAGGCTGCGTTTGATAACTCCGTCCAGCAGCACCGGAAGGACGGCATGCAACAGGTATTGCTGGACCTCTTGCGGGTGGCGTCCAATCAACCTGTGCACCGGGAGTTTGATGTTCAGCTCAGCCGAGCGCGTAGTCACGATGGGAGATTGTGGCTGCACGCCATAGCCGGCATAAGGTGTTTGCGCATAGGGGATTGGCGCGAACTGCGTTTGCCAGGGATTCTGATAGGCAAGAGCCGGATGACTGAAGGGCTGAAAGCCTTGCGCTCCCTGAAATGGTTGAGCCCATCCCTGATTGAATGGTTGCTGGTTGAATGGCTGCTGTTGCTGGAAGAATGGCTGCTGTTGCTGGAAGAATGGCTGCTGGAAGAACGGTTGCGGTTGGAAAAATGTCTGCTGCTGTGGCTGCGCCCACGGGACCTGTTGTTGCCACCCCTGCTGCTGTCCCCCGAACGGTATTTGCAAAACATTTTGTTGTTGTGGATTAGCAGAGGCGCCGAATCCCTGCAGTCCTGGATGCATGCCCATCAAGTCATATGCGCTGCCATTGACGCGCGGATTGTAGGTGCTGGTCGTCTCGAAACTAGTCATGAATTTCCTCCATAAGTTCATTTTGGTTAGGTACTCAAGTTAGTATTAAGCCTCAGCTACCGACGGCTCCGGATATATGTGATTGTTCTAACCTACGCATGATCCTGTGCTGGTTCAACACTGGATTAAGAAATCACCCTGCAATTTCCTCAAAAGGTGAGATAAATTGGCTGGAAGATGCATTTTGTAAACTTTTTATGAAATTAGTTGGGGAACAAAATTGTCTCTTCAGTCCTAGGAACCCTTAATACTGAATGCTTAGATAAAGCCTTAATATAAAGTTTGCGACACCAGCAGCCCTGGAACGTCTAAAATGCTTGTCTGGCCGATTTCAACAATGAGGAGAAATCCATGAACATCCGGAAATTCACGCTGGTCTTGCTTGTTGCCTTGCTGCTCTCCACCTGTGTCTTTGCCGCCGATGAATACAAAATTGATAAGGTTCACAGCACCGTCGGCTTTTCGGTGAAGCACCTGGTCGTCAGCTCTGTCTCGGGGCGGTTTACCGATTTCGACGGCGCCATTGTCTACGACGACCATGACGTCAGCAAGTCGTCGGTCAAGGTCACCATCCAGGCCGCCAGCATCAACACCGATAACGCCAAGCGCGATGAAGACCTGCGCGGTCCCAGTTTTCTCGATACCGCCAAATATCCCACCATCACCTTTGAAAGCAAGCAGGTCAAGAAGACTCCGAATGGCCTCGTCGCCGTGGGCACGTTGACCATCAAAGACGTTTCCAAAGAGATCGAACTGCCTTTTACCATTAACGGAAAAGTCCGCCTCGGCGATTCAGAGCACCTGGGCGCCGACGCGCAGACCAAAATCAATCGCCAGGATTATCACCTGACCTTCAACAAGATGATCGAGGCCGGTCCCATGGTGGGTGATGATGTGAACATCAACCTCACCGTGGATGCGGTGCGGCCACTGGCCAAGGCGGCACAAAAACAGGAGCAACTAAAAAATCAAGATATCCCGCTTCAGCCATAGTCTTGATTTTTGTTTTTCTCTCTGTCTCAGTGAAGCTGTGATGAATTCATTTTTTGGTACAACTCAAAGGCAATTGGCGTATGCGAAAACCATATCTGATTTCAATCGCGATGCTCGCGCTTCTTGCAGGTTTTGTTTTCCTGCAAGGGTGTCAGTCTGTTGGGGAAATCTTCAAACAGGTTCATTCTGAAAAGACAAGAGCTGCCGAGCCTTCACCACCCACGGTTGATGCCCAACAGCCGCCGCTGTCTGCTCTAGCTCCAGGCGAGGGTATAGACACTGCCGCCAAAGTTGCCCAGGATGAAATTGACAAGTACACAGCGCAAGTTTCCGAGCTGCTCAAACAGGAAAAGTTCGACCGGCTCGACCAATTGGCTAGCGAAGCCCGGCAGAGCAAAGCCAGGCTTCCGGGCGGTGGATGGAGGCTGCACTCGCTCTATCGGTATGGTCTTAGGATGCGTAAGGGGTCTGAAGCAACGGATGATGAATGGCGAGAGCATTTGGCAAAGCTGAAAAGATGGGTCTTGCTGAAACCGGATTCCATTACCGCCCGCGTGGCATTAGCCGACTCGTACGTAAACTATGGATGGAAAGCCAGAGGCCATGATTATGCGGGTAAGGTAACCGATCAGGGATGGAAGCTTTTCAGCGAACGCGCCGCGTTGGCGCAAGAAACTTTGGACCAGGCTTCGAACCTGAAAGAGAAGTGTCCGGAATGGTTTGTTGTAATGCAGGATGTAGCCCTCGTTCAAGGCTGGGAGAAGCCAGATGAGGCTGCGCTATTCGAGAAGGCAACTGCTTTTGAACCGGACTATTACTATTACTACAACAAACATGCAAACTACCTCCTGGAAAAATGGTACGGAGCCGAAGGCGAGGCGGGAAGATTTGTTGAACAGGCATCCTCTCGTTTCCCAGGCAAATCGGGCGACATGCTCTACTTCTTGCTGGCTGCAGATCTCAACTGCAACTGCGCAGATGATCGGGATCACTTGAGTCGGATGTCGTGGCCGCGAATCCAACGGGGATATGTTGCCCTCAAGGAGCAGTACGGAACTACAACTTTAAGGCTGAACCAGCTTGCGCGCATAGCCATTACATTTGGAGACGCAAAGGTGGCACAGCGAATGTTCGCGAACATGGGAGAGAACTGGGATAAGGATATCTGGGGAACCAGAGAATACTTTGAAAGCGCCAGGCAATGGAGTGAAAGGTCCTCCAATCTGCAAACGCCTGAAGGCCGGCGCTACAAAGAACAGACCACCAGCGATTTCGACGCCCGGCTCCCCTCTCCCGCGAACGGATGTTTGGTCGCGAGTGATGCCATCACAAATATCGGCATATTCTTACAACTCGATAAAAGTGGAACCGCTTAACAGGTGCGGGCTGTTCCATTTAGCTACGCGTGGCCGGCCGGTTTCCCCCGCGTCTGTCGATGCGATCAATGCATGTTTGGATTCCAAACTCAAAATTGTCGCCTTTGCACCCCCGCCCGCGCCATCTTACTGGGTCAAGAGAACATAAATATAAAACCATAATTTTTTCAGTCACAAAGCTTGCAATCTGCGGCACATCCCCCAGCTTTCGTTTATGCTGGTCGGGTGGCGGCCCTCTATCGCGAATGCGCTGTAATTGATGCGGCTCTGGGGAAGCTGCTCAAAGGCACCATCTTCGCCGGGCGTGTCTATTGCTTTGCCTCCATTGATTCCACCAACTCAGCGTTATTGCAGGATGCCGCATTAAAAGACGCGTCCGGTTCAGGCCTGCCGGAAGGCACCGTTTACATCGCCGACGAACAAACTGCCGGACGCGGGCGTGGCGGGCACACCTGGCACTCCCCTCCCGGAGTTGGGCTTTATCTTTCTGCGCTACTGCGTCCACATTTGCCGGCAGAGGATGTATTGGGAATCACGCTGGCGGCGGGAATTGCTGCCGCCGAAGCCATAGCACAAGTAGCAGAAGTGGAATGCGATGTGCGCTGGCCCAATGATCTGTTGCTGCAAGGCAAAAAAACCGGCGGCATTCTGACGGAGATGAACTCCAGCAATCGTGGCATGGTCGTAGTCGGCTTCGGAATCAACGTCAACCACAGCACCCTGCCTGCAGAGTTGCAGGAAACGGCGACATCGCTTTTGCTGGCCAAGGCTGCGTTAACCGGCGGCGTTTCCTCGAAGCCCTTGCGCATTGACACTGTGGCACTCGCCGTGGCTCTGCTACAATTTTTTGACCGTGAGTATCGCCATTTGGCGCAAGCTGGATTGCCGGCTTTGCTGGCCCGCTTTGAGCGGCACTCGTCTTACGCCCGTGGAAAACACGTGGTTGTGGGTGAAGAAGGCGGTTACGAAGGCATCACCGACGGCCTGGATGAGCGCGGCTTCTTGCGGGTGAAAACCGCAAATGGCATGCGTATCGTGCTCTCGGGCACGGTAAGGGCAAAGCAACACCAGGGTGACAAAACGGACTCGTAGAGACGCAGTTCGCCGCGTCTCCGAAACCTAACATGCTGCTTGTTCTCGACGTAGGCAACACCAACACGGTTCTGGGCGTATACGAACGCACTGCCACCGGTGGCAAGCACGACGTGCTGCGCGCCCACTGGCGCGTGACCACGGTGCGTACCCAAACCGTGGATGAATACGGCGTGCTCTTCCGCAACCTGTTCTCTATGGAAAACATTGAGGTAGCGGCCGTGCACGGCATCATCATTTCTTCGGTGGTCCCTCCGCTCGATTCCACCTTGCGCCAGGTTTGCGAAAAATATTTTCAGACCACGCCGCTCTTCGTCGAACCGGGTGTCAAAACGGGAATGCCGGTGCGCTATGAGAACCCGGCCGAGGTTGGCGCAGACCGTATTGTGAACGGCGTCGCCGCCTTCGAAAAATATGGCGGCCCCTGCGTTGTCGTGGATTTCGGCACCGCCACCACCTTCGACGTGGTTTCGGCCAAAGGCGAATATCTGGGCGGAGTCATTACGCCCGGCATCGGTATCTCTGCGGAAGCCCTCTTCCAGCGCACCGCACGCCTGCAGCGTGTGGATATCCGCAAACCCGATCAGGTCATCGGCACCACCACCGTGAGCAGCATGCAATCCGGCTTGTTCTATGGATACCTGGGGCTGGTGGATGGCATCCTCGAGCGCCTGATCGTCGAGCTGGGCTCAGGCACGAAGATTGTAGCCACCGGGGGCCTGGCGGCGTTGATCGGTTCCAGCTCAAAATACATCAGCACCGTAGATGAACTGCTGACATTGGAGGGCCTGCGCATCATCTATGAGCGCAATGCCCAGCCCCAGGTTAAATCGCGGAAGAGTTCGACTTAGAAGTTATTTGGGCTCTGTTGACATCCTGGGAAAAATCCCTACTTTTTAAGAGTGTCATCCTGAGCGAGGGCGAATGCCCGAGTCGAAGGACCCCGAGAATGCCTCGGTCGCCCCAAGTTGCATCAAGGCATTTTCTGAAGACTCTTGCTGAAGAAAGCGACAATCTTAAAGGATGTCAAAAGGGCCAAGATACCTCATAAATATCTAAATAATCTTAAAGGGCACGGCTTCAATTGTGCCGCAACCGTGGAAAACTACTTCAACTACTTCACCGAAATCGAAGAACACTTCCAGCGTCGCCGGGGAACCATCCTGTTGCTCTCCACTTTCGATTGGGCTCTGATCGAAACCTGGAAGGATGCAGGCGTGCCCCTCGAAGCCGTGCTGCGCGGCATTGACGAGGCCTTTGATAGCTACGATAAGCGTCCCTCGAAAACCCGCAAGGTCAACAGCCTGGCCTATTGCGCCCAGGCCGTACTCGCCGCAGCAGAGGATATGAAAGAGGCAGCGGTAGGCGCCTCGCCCGATGCCGCTAAGAAACAGGACGACAAATTTACTCCAACGGAAATTGCTGCGTTTCTCAATCGCAATGCCGGCCTTTTGCGCGAGCGAGTATCTCATCTTCCGGCCTTGGCGCAACCAGCGGTAACAGAAGCGGCCAACTCATTGCATGCATTAGCCGAGCCGCTCGAGAGTAGAGACGTAGCAAGCTACGTCTCTACCCATCCTCATTTGCGCCTCGAAGAGCTGGAGCAAAGGCTGACCGTGCTGGAAGAAAAAATCTTCGCCGCTCTCACCGCGGCCCAATCCGAGCAAGATCTTTTGCAGGTGCGTATCGAGGTTGACCGCGAAATGGCCCCCTACCGCGGCAAAATGAGCGGCAGCCAGATGGAGCAGTTGCGCAAGCAGTACATCCACAAGCGGCTGCTGGAACGCTACGACCTTCCAAGGCTAAGCCTGTTTTATATGCACTAAAAACGCAGTTCTCGGTTCTCAGTTCTCAGTTTTGCTTCTTGAATCACTGGCACGCGGAAGACAATCCACAATTCTTCGCGGGAGCGGCACTGTGCGAGTGCTCATATTCAGTCAGCAGAGGAACACGTTCTTTCTGAGAACTGAGAACTGAGAACCGAGAACTGCTCTTTAATGTCGGAAGTGCCGTACGCCGGTAAACACCATAGCCAGCCCCAGGCGGTCGGCGGTCGCAATGACCTTCTGGTCTTGCACCGAGCCTCCCGGCTGGATGATGGCGGTTGCGCCGGCGGCGGCAATTTCTTCCACTCCATCGGGAAAGGGGAAGAAAGCATCGGAGGCGGCCACAGTTCCGGCCAGTGGAAGCACGGCTTTCATGGCGCCGAGTTTACAGGAGTCAACCCGGCTCATTTGGCCCGCGCCCACGCCCACACTCTGGCCCTCATTCGCGTACACAATGGCATTGGACTTCACGTGTTTGCACACCTTCCAGGCAAACAGCATGGCGCGAATTTCTTTTTCGCTGGGAGGGCGCTTGCTGACAACTTTCAAATCCGCTGCGCTAATGGGATGGTCATCTACATCCTGCACCAGCACCCCGCCGGAAACGTGTTTCAGGGCGCAGCGCATTTCTTTAGGAGTAATTTCCACCAGCCGCAGGTTCTTTTTGGCGGCAAAGCACTCGCGCGCGTCTTCATTGAAAGCAGGAGCGGCGATGACCTCCACAAAAAGCTTGCAGATTTCTTCCGCGGTTTCTTTATCCATGGGGCGGTTGAGGCCAATGACTCCACCAAATGCCGAAACCGGATCGGCTTCCAACGCTTTCTTATATGCGGTCACCAGGTCCGTGCCCGTCGCCGTGCCGCAGGGGTTGGTGTGCTTGATAATGGCGCAGGCCGGCGCGCTGAACTCATGGGCCAGGTCCCAGGCCGCCTGCATGTCTACGATGTTGTTGTAAGAGAGCTCTTTGCCCTGTAGCTGTCGGCCGCCGGCGATGCCCGTACCCGAACCGTCGGAATACATGGCAGCATGCTGGTGCGGGTTCTCCCCGTAGCGCAGGTCAAAGACTTTTTGCAGAATGATGCGCAGGGTGTGGGGGAAGTCTTCGTTGGGTTGCATGGAATCGGGCGAAATGCGCTCCAGCGTACTGGCAATGGCGGAATCATATGCGGCCGTCGTGGCAAAGGCCTTTTGCGCCAGCCGCCAGCGGGTGGCGGGAGAGAGTTGCCCGCCAGACTTTTTCATCTCTTCGGCAATGCCGGCGTAATCGGTGGGCGAGGTCACCACCGCAACATGCTCAAAGTTCTTGGCTGCCGAGCGAATCATGGATGGCCCGCCAATATCGATGTTCTCGATTAGCTCCTCAAAATTCACCCCCGACTTGGCCGCGGTCTGCTCAAAGGCATAAAGGTTCACTACGACCATATCAATACAGGGAATTCCATGTTCGGCCACGGTGGCGCAATGATCCGGATTATCGCGCCGGTGCAGAATGCCGCCATGCACCTTGGGATGCAGGGTCTTCACCCTTCCACCCAGGATTTCGGGAAAGCCGGTCAGCTCAGAGATGTCTTTCACCGCGATGCCGGCCTCGCGCAGCAGCTTGGAGGTGCCGCCGGTAGAGACCAGTTCTACCTTGAGAGAGGCGAGTTCGCGGGCAAACTCCACCAGTCCGGTTTTGTCGGTAACACTGAGGATGGCGCGTTGGATTTTCAAGTCTGGGCTCCAAGGGTCCCGCGGGTGAGATGCCCCCCGGCGGAAGGTATCCGTTAGGACACCGAACTAGGAATTATAAAGCCACGGCAGCTCCCAGCTCCAAGTTGCAAGCTACAAAGCTGCCAACTTTTTAGTCAATGCCATCCTGAGAGCTTGTGACTAATTCATCTTCAATCCACCACAGGCAAGTTCAGTTCTGTACTCGGCTGTGTGGATCGAAGCCGGGTCAGGTTCCCGCCGCTGTGCGGCGTTGATGAGTTCCGAGTTCAGCCTGGATTCTTGCCTTGCCCTGGCTTTCGTGGTTGCCTCATAGCGAAGTGCATCACGTTATAGGGCGGCGCACATCGCAAGGCCACGCACTTGGTCTTGTTCAACCCGCGCACAGTAATCTGCGTCAACCCACCAAGCCCGTCCACACACTTCGTTCCATGGTTTAGAATGGGCGGGCCATAGCATTAAGGAGAAAGTATGAAATTCGAAAGCAACGCACGGTCAGCGTTTCTTTCTTTGAAAACCGCTGTTTCACGCTGCACAACCGTTTTGCTTTTACTTCCTTTTGCCATCGCACTCTCGGCCGGCGCAGCATCAGCCCAAACCGGACTGGTGGGAATTTTTGGCGGCGGGCCGTTTTACAACAATGCGGCGAATCATATCGGCGAAATCAGGAATTCCGGCTTTACCGAAGCCATTGTCTGGAGCGTTGAAGTCAGGAGCAACGGCGATTTGAATCTCAATGGAGACTTTCCCCTGACTTCGAATGGTTCCTATATCGGGAACCAGAAGCACCCAGATTTTCCCGGGAGCCTGGCGAGCCTGAAACAGGGAACGGTGAGGAGAATCACGTTCAGCATCGGATCGTCGAATGTTGGTGACTGGCAGGATGTTCAGTCGCTGGTGACTTCCCAGGGCACCGGCCCGAACAGCGTTCTCTTCAAGGACTTCCAGGCCCTGAAGCAAGCGATCCCGGCAGTGGATGCCATTGATTTTGACGACGAAAACAACTTCGACGCAACCACGACCATTCAGTTCGCTGTCATGCTGGGCAACCTGGGTTACCACGTCATGCCAGACGCCTTTGACAACAGCGGCTATTGGAAGAGTCTGGTCTCCCAGATCAACAGCCAGCGTCCGGGCACGGTTGATGGGGTGCATGTGCAGGCATACGCCGGAGGAGCGGGCAACAACCCGTGCTCGGGCTGGAACTTCGGCGCAGTTCCCGTATATGCGGGGCTGTGGGATCGGAACGACACGCCGAGCCAGGTTCACAGCATCATGAGCAGTTGGCATAGCCAATGCGGCATTACCGGCGGATTCATGTGGCTGTATGACGACTTCGTGGGCAACGGCCTTGCGGCGCAATATGCCAGCGCGATCCATAACGCCGTTGGCAGCCCACCACCACCGCCGGTGCTTGCCATCAATGCCGGAGGACCGGCTGTAAGCCCGTTCGCGGGCGATACGGACTTCGCTGGCGGCACGACCATCAATCATGCCAACTCGATCAATCTGACCGGGGTAACCAATCCAGCGCCCATGCAGGTGTATCAGACGGCACGGATTGGGAATTTTACCTACACGATTCCGGGATTTGCCGCCGGATCGAGTCATACCGTGCAGCTGCACTTCGCCGAGACCTATTGGACGGCGGCGGGCAAGCGCAAGTTCAATGTTTCCATTAATGAGACCCAGGTGCTTACCAACTTCGACATCTTTGCAGCGGCGGGCGCCATGAACAAAGCCGTGATCCAGCAGTTCACGGGCAATGCCAATGGGTCCGGGCAGTACGTGATTCAGTTCACCTCGGTTCTGGATAAATCCCTGGTGAGCGGAATCGAGGTTCAGTAATTACAGAACCCAATACTTGACCATTCAGTTCGCTGTCATGCTGGTCAACCTGGATTACCACGTCATGCCAAACGCCTTTGACAACAGCGGATTGTACGAGAGTTGTCCCTAATGAGCGTTGCTATCCTCGACAGCATTCGATTTTGTCTGAAATGTTATTGACCAAAAATTTCACCCAATCCCAATTCCCGAGCGTCTGATAGCCTACGAACAGCTATGCAGCTCCAGATACTACAAGCCACAACCTCCGCCCACATGCAGGTGGCGCGTTCTCTTTTCAACGAATATGCGGCGTCGCTGAACTTCAGTTTGTGCTTCCAGAGCTTTGAAAAGGAGTTGGCCTCGCTTCCCGGCGATTACGCCCCTCCTGCGGGCAGGTTGCTGCTGGCCTTCTGGCGGCGCGAGCCCGCCGGCTGCGGCGCTCTACACAAATTCCTTCCTGATAAAACCCCGCCATATGAAAATGACAACACTGTCTGCGAGATGAAGCGTCTGTATGTCAAGCCCAGGCACCGTGGACATCGTATTGGTTTGGCCCTGGCCGAGCGCCTCATTCGCGAGGCGCGAGAGACAGGCTACCGCCGCATGCTCCTGGATACCATTCCTGAGTCCATGGCAACAGCTGTCAAAATGTACCGGAGGCTGGGATTTCGCGAGATCGTTTCCTATCGCCCGAACCCGGTGCCAGGGGCCATCTTTATGGAGTTGGATCTCTTGAGTTGAGGGGGTGGGCCTTCAGGCGTGAACTACCTTTACGTGTGGATCATTACGCCAATACCTCGAAGCCCATTCCCGTTTTTAATCCCTAGGGCTGTTCAGCAGGCGAGACCGGGGCATTATACCTATGTGATGGTCTATCCTCGCCGTCGGACTGCACCGGCCTGTGTTGCAAAGTGACACTAAACCCGAACTAGACGACAGCGAGGTTGTACGCGAGGCGCGTAAACTATGGCGGCAGTTGACTTTCCCCGCAGCTTGGAGCTGCGAGCTTGCAGCTATTCCTGGGCATACTGCCTATAAATTTTTTGTTCTTGCCAGAATGCCTACTTATGGTTACTATTCACGCACTCCCCTATTGACGCTCTAGTACCTTATATGAATATCGGCGAGACCATCCGAAACTTCCGGCTAGAAAAAGGCATGTCCCAAGGCGATATCGAAAAGCGCACCGGCCTGCTGCGCTGCTATCTCTCCCGGGTGGAGAACGGCCATACCATACCCTCGCTCGATACCCTGGCCAAGATTGCCACCGCCATGGACGTGCCCTTGGCGCAGTTTTTCGTGGCCCCGCCGAAGAAAACGGCGCCGCCAAAACCGTTCCCCAACTGGGAGAAGAAGAAGTCCGCTTCCTGACCCAGATCCGCCGCTACTCCCCCAACCTGAATGAAAGCGACCGCAAGATCGTCCTCACCATGGTGAAAAAGCTCGCCGCCTCAGCGGGAAAATAGCTCTAAGCTCTCAGCTCCAAGCTCTCAGGTGAGAGCAGTTGACTTCTTTCACAAGTGTGCATAATCGCGTGCTAAATACTCCAGGACAGCCATCTATAATTTTTATGAAGAACTGATAGTCTTGATCGCAATCACCAAGAGGCTTTATGGCTGACTCCTATAGCCGCTGTCGAGTCTCTGAGCTGTAGGTCTGTAAAAGAAGCGGGACCCTTAAATCTTGGAGCTGGGAGCTTGGAGCTTGCCTCTAAGCTGCTAAGGTACCTAATTCCGACAACGCGAACACCGCCAGCTCCAGACGGTCGCGGGCGCCCGTCTTGTTAAAGATGCTTTGCATATGGCGCTTGACCGTGTTTTCGCTGATGGTGAGCTGCTGGGCGATGTCGCGGTTTTTCAATCCCCGGGCTACGAGTACCGCAATCTGCCGTTCGCGTTCGCTAAGCCGGTGCAGCGAGCCCTGGGCATGCCGGGTTTCCAACGCCATGCTGTTGAGCACCTGGCGGGCAATATCGTCTTTGAAGGCCAACTCGCCGTTGGCGACGCTGCGGATGGCCGAGAACAGTACTTCGGGGCTGTCTCCCTTCAACACCAGGCCGCGTGCCCCCAGGCGGACGACCTGCACATAGTCCAGCTGATTTTCCGAGCCGGTCAAGACCACCGAGGCCACCCGCGCCCCGGAGCGGTCAAGCGTGCGCAGCACATCAAAACCATCGCCTTCCGGCATGAACAGATCGAGCACCAGAACGTCCGGATGGCACTCCTGCACGATCCGTAACGCCTCCGTACCGTTGGCAGCCGCCCCGCAGACCTCAAGGTCGCGCTGGTTTTCCAGCAGCGCAGCCAGGGACTCGCGCAGCACAGAATGATCGTCGGCAATCGCAACCCGTATCTTCTTCGCCATCTCTCCCCGGATTAGATGCAGACAAACGAGTAGGGGAAAACCATTACCTTTGGACTATTCGCATGGTTCGATATAGCCAGGGGATTGCGTAGTGCCCTTCGCCGCCGCTGATTTGGTCGAGATGCCTGCGCCTGGGTCCCCCTCAAGTATCTTAATTTTCAATAAAATACTGAGGGCCGACAAGGGAGCGCTGGAGGGCTCATTTTTGTGATATATATATTTCGTCCTCCCCAGAAAATCCTGCCTTGTTCCTTTGGATTGCCGGCCAGGAGAGTGATTTGTGACCGTTGACGAAGAGTTGAATTTGTTGGAAGACAACATGCGCCGGCTCAAAGTCGAATATGACGTGTTTTTTGGGGGTGGCTCTAAAAAACCTCCCACCGACACCGAATGGCGCGTGCAGTCGATGATTAAGAAATACTCCGACGGCGGCCGCATGAACTTCACCCAGCGCTTCCGCTATAACAGCATCGCCCAGAAATACGCGGTTTTCAGCGATCTGTGGCGTAAGAAGCTGAAGATCAAAGAAGAAGGCTACAGCCGCCCGCAAGACGCCATGATGGGCATTCAAGGCATCCGTACTGCTGAAGAGCATGCCGCCGCTGCCGCGCTGCAATTGGCAGCCAATAAAGCCTTTACCGTGGTCTGTTACGACATCGAGGCCGATCACCAGAACGTGGAATCGCTGTTTCATGCCATGATGGAGGCCAAGAAAAAAACCGGCGAGCAAAGCTCTGCAAGTTTCGACTCCTTCAAGACCTTCCTGAAAAAGAAAACCGAACAGATTCGCAAAGACTTTGGCTGCAGCGGCGTGGAATATTCCGTCGAACTCGATAATGGCCAGGTGCGCCTGAAGGCAAAGGCAAAAGTCTAAGTACAAAACCAAAAGGGGGACGAAATTTTCGTCCCCCTCCCCCCTACCTCCACGAACCGAACTTACTTGCCATGTTGGTCGTGGTGGATGTCGCGCCGGTCCTTTCGGCGGTCACGTTTGTCGGCCCGAACGTCTTTTCTGTCGTTGTGAATGTCTTTCTTGTCGCTGCGGATGTCTTTGCGGTCCTTATTCAGGTCTTTCCGGTCGTTCCGAGTGTCTTTTCTGTCTTTGGAAGCATCTTTGCAAGCCGCCTTGTTTCCGTTCTCGCACGACTCTTGATCTTTGCGAATATCTTTGCGGTCCTTGTTCAGATCGCGCTGATCGTTGCGCGCGTCTTTCTGGTCTTTGTCAATGTCTTTCTCATCGTTGCGGATGTCCTTCTTGTCGTTGTGGATGTCTTTTGTATCGTGACGAATATCTTTCCGGTCGTTCTGAGTATCGGGCTGGTTGTCCTGAGCCCAGGCATTCAATCCGAAAGTTAATGCACCGGCCAGTGTGAGAAGAGCCAGTTTATTCATGCGTCGCATATTCTCTTTCCTCCGTGACGGTTGTTGCACCGTTCACTGAGTAAGAACCCTTCACTCTGGAAAAGTTGCGACCCAAAATGGGAGACACAAAATGCGCCTAGTTACTAAAGTGATATTCCGCTTTTGGAATTGGGTCTCTTAAGATAAGCGCAGGCTCCCTGACTAAAGATAAACATTTAAGCTGGAAAAACTGATCTTTAGATCAGCCGCCCAGAAGTATTTTTGCGAGAGAAACTTTTTCTCGACGCCGGTGTTTATAGACGAAGAGCGAAAGAGACTTCTTGGAGCTTGGAGCTGAGAGCCAGGATCTGTCTCTAGTCGAAGACCACGGTTTTGTTGCCATACACCAGCACGCGGTTTTCCAGGTGCCAGCGCACCGCGCGTGAAAGCACAATGCGCTCCACGTCCCCGCCCTTGCGCACCAGGTCTTCAAGCCGATCGCGGTGAGAAACCCGAATAAAGTCCTGTTCGATGATGGGCCCGTCATCCAGCGTCTCGGTAACATAATGGCTGGTGGCTCCCACCAGCTTGACCCCGCGCTCGTATGACCGGTGATAAGGTTTGGCCCCGGTAAATGCGGGCAGGAAAGAATGATGGATATTGATAATGCGGTTGGGATAGTGGCCCACAAATTTCTGCGAAAGAATCTGCATGTAACGTGCCAGCACGATGAGTTCTATCTTTGCTTTCTGCAATAACTTCAGGGCCTCGCCTTCCACCTCTGCGCGGCCGTCTTTTGCGTGTGCAATTGCATGGAACGGGATGTGATAAAACTCCGCCAGCCGCCGCGTATCTTCGTGGTTGCTGAGGATCAGCGGTATCTCGCAGGCCATCTCGCCGATTTGATGGCGGTAGAGCAGGTCGGCCAGGCAGTGTCCCGATTTGGAAACCATGATCGCCACCCGTGGCCGGTGGTTGGCATGCGCCGCCTGCCATTCCATCTTGAATTTTTTCGCCACCGGCGCAAAGCGCGCGCCAAATTCGTCAAGATCGATGTCGAACCCTTCCAGCTCCCATTCAACCCGCATCATGAACATTTGCAGTTCGGGGTCCTGATGATCGTCAGCATGCAGAATATTGCCGTTGTGTTTGTAGATAAAATCAGCAACCGCGGCCACAACCCCTTTTTGCTCCGGGCATTTTGTCAGCAGGATGGCGCTGTTCTTAGGGCTCATTATGGGATTCACCTGGAACCCATCATCTTACATCAGCAGTTTTCCTTGTAGCTTGGAACTTGGAGCTAAAAAAATGCCCGCCCTATCAGGAAGGGCGGGCCAGGATCACGCAGGCGAAGGGAGACCTGGCGTGAAGGTTGGGTTCAGTACTTCGAATTTGACGCCATTTTCGCCGTTCTAGCGGTCATCATCCGCGGCAAAAAGGTCTGACATGACTTTGACGCTTCCATCGCAAGCGTGATTCAGGCAAGGCAGGCCAAAGCCGGCCTCCAGCGATTTGAGCAGCGAAAAGTGCGTGTAGCGCTTCGCACTGCGGACCCCGTGCTCGCCATAGTTGGTGTCGACGGTCAACACAACTTGATTGACGTTCGGCACAAAGCTATAGTCATTTTCATCCCAGAGAACGACGATGGCGTTACGCCCATCGTGCCAGGCCGGCGAGCTGTGAATTGCCTTGACCAGGTTGCGTAACGTGAGGTCCCCCAGGTAAATCAATGCTGGGTTCAATCCGTCCTGTGCGCCATTGTCATTGGGATCAAAATCGCAGGCTGGACCGGCATTGCCGCGTCCATGCTGGTCATTGCACTGATTAGGGGCGATAAACGAAAACGGCGGCACGTGGCCCGAAATGAGGTCTTCAAACAGTCCATGCGCGCCCTCAAAGCCCACAACCTGCTTCAGGCTGAGACCGGGCTCCTCGCTTTCCTGCACGCTGCGGAAGTACACGAAGGGATTATGCTTGGCGGCGTAGAGTTTGATGAGACCCTGGGATTCAGCAGGCGGCACGGGATGGATGTTCGGGTTATCCGTAAAAAAACCGTCACTGAAGCCAATCGAATCGGCGCCTGTGGGCGGCAGGCTTTCCTGGTAACTCTTCCAGTTGAGCCCCTGGGCCGCCAATTGATCTGCAATGGTCTTGCCGGACGTGTTGTCAGCGGCAGGAATGGAACCTCCGTCGATGCTGATCAAGCCCGGAGGGCAGGACTGTGGAGGATTGGGGCATTCGTTTGTGGTATCGAGGGCCGGAGTTGCGGCGTCGGTGCCCGTGCCGCCGATCGGACAAACCGATCCGCTCGATATTGGGCCATCCAGGTTGACGGTCCCGGAGGCGAGGTTGGCCATGCAGCTTTTGTTGTGCCAATCGGGATTGTTGTCGCTGCGCACGCCAAAGTTCGAACCGCCGACCACCTCCAGGTAATTGGTCAGGCTGGGATGGCCAATGGCAAAATAGTTGGTCGCAAAATTAGCGGATTTTGTCAGTTGGTTGGCAAACGGCGCGTTCGGATTATTCATGATCTGAGGAAAACCGTGGTTCTCCATCATGATCACCCAGACATGGTCCAGGTGGGGAACGCCCTTGGGCACCGGGCCCTCGCCCGCGAAAAGAGCGCTGGTGAATGTCAGTACGGCAACCAGTGTTGCAGCTTTCATTTTCATGTGAGTTCTCTCTCTCCAGGAAGAATAGCGTCGAGAGCGTTGCTTATGCACGACGCTCTCAACGCACATCACTCCAGCTTGTTAATTGCAAAACAGTGACAGCAGGAAGCGGGCAGTGAGTTTCTGCCCGCTTCGCAAACGGTTTGCCGAAATTGACCTCAGCGCCGGTCATCATCATCGCGATCGCCATCAACCGGTTTGCCGGTCAATGGATCAAGGAACAGCTTCGGGGCACGGTGGTGGTCGTCGAAGTCAAAGAGCCCATTGACCGTGCCCGCAATGGCGTCGGTAGAACCGTTTCCAATGCGGCCCAGCCGCCAGTTGTCTTCGATGAAGCGGGTGATGGAAGACTGGTCGGTCACACGATGGTCAATGTAGTTTTGCCGCGCGAAAGGCGAGACGAGAATCAGCGGCAGCCGCGGACCGTAGCCGCAACGGCCATTCTGAATCGCTCCCGCGGCATCCGGCTTCGGAGTGCCGCAGTTGCCGGGGCCGAGCAGCGCGTCATCCGATGTATTCGATTGATTAACGATGGGCCCCATGACATGGTCATACCATCCGTCGGAGTCGTCATATGCAATGAAAACCGCGGTGCTCTTCCACTCGTCGGTCTTTTGCAGTTTGTTGATCGTGTCTACCACGAAGAGCTGTTCATCCAGCGGATCGGAATAACCCGGGTGTCCGTCTTCAATGGCACGCGCCTTGAGGAAACTTACCGCCGGCAGGTTATCGGCCGCAACCGCACTCCAGAAGTCGTTGATGTCGTACTCGTGGTTGGCGGCGTCGGCGTTGTGGCCGATCAGCGCAGCCGACGTCGGAGGCACGTGATTGGGATTGGAAGTGGATTTCCAATACTGGAAAAATGCGTGGTGCGGAATGTAATCCGCCGTGGTCAGCCCGGTAATTCCCGTCGAGACCGCCTTGCAATTCGCGAAGCCGCCCATGAACGATCCCCAGGTAACTCCTGCGTTGGTCAAAAGGTCGCCCACGCTTTGCCCCGACATCCTGATCTGCGTCCGCTTGGGGTTGGAGCAGATGTCATCGGCCGGATCAGGATCGCCGATCACCGCGCCCACAGAGCCGCCGCCCGCGATGTTGCCTTTGCCGGAAAGGCCGTTTGTGATGGTTGCCTCAAAGGTGGTCCCCGACACCAGGTTCAGCAGGCCCGGGGTCGAGGGGCCAAACGTCGTTCCGAACGAGTTATCGCTCATGGCAAAGTGCTGCGCATAATTCCAAAGCGCGGTAACAGTATTGCCGTCGTAGTAGTCCATTACGCTGCTTGCCCCTAAAACCGGGTCAACGCAGCCCGTCTGTTCTACGAACTTGTCCATCAGACCGCCATTGAAGGCGGCTTGTTCCTGGCTATAGCCATGGCCCTGGTCGCATGTGTTAGGAGTGCTGCGGTCAATGCGGACAGGGTTCGCCTTGTTGGGGTTGTGAGCCAGCAACCCGGCGCTCTCCAGATTGTTCACTCTGGGTGTATCGTCCTTGGCGCCCGCAAAAAATACCGAACCGTCTTTGTTTGCTTTCGCGTGGGGATACGTTCCAAAATAGTGATCAAACGAGACGTTCTCCTGGAAAATCACGACCACATGCTTGATCGGTGTCACGGAGCCCTTGAGAACCTGCGCCCGGGCATGTTGCGGCAGACAACAAAGTATGGTTGTGGCCAGGAGCAGAACCAACGCTCGTGCCGCTGATAGATTTCTTACAGAAGAGAAAGTCTTCTGAGACGCCATGCTAAATTCCTCCACAAAAATTGATTGGAAACACTTTGGGAAGCGCGAATCTTGATTGCGCAAACTTCAAAAGCAGAGTACGGGAGAGATGCTAAGGCGCTTGTGTTTCAGGATTGTTCTTGGGAGATTAAATTTCGATGAAACAGGTTAAATTTCTGTTAAAGCCCGCGAGAGCTGCATTGGGCGGTTGTGCTAATCCCCGCATGTGAAAGGATTTGCAGTGAGACTGGCAACTAGGAACCGGCAACTGCTCTTAAAAATCCGCGCAATCCGCGGTAAGCACTTGCTTTGCCTTTGTAGCTTGCAACTTGGAACTGCTTTAGGGTTTCCCATCCGCCAGGCAGGCAATGCGGATCTTCTCTCGGTCACCGTCAGCAAGCTCTTGGAACTCAAAAAGATAGCGGAAGCCGGTGCGGTTGCGCACGGCCGCTTTGGCCTTGATGATGTCGCTGCTTTTGGGCAGGGTGAACCTGATCTGGGCTACGTCCTTCAGCTTGAGATTGGCGGGAATGAACAGACCAATGCCGTTAGGACTGACCGTACCCACCCGCGACTGGCCCAAATACTCCTTATTATTAATGACCAGCCCTACGACCTTTACATCAAGATTAAAAGCCAGCCAACGTTGTGTTTCCTGTCCGGGTTCCATATTTACTTACCCCTAAGCCCTGGCGAGAGATCAAGTCCTTATATTAATGAAATTACCGGGGAATTCCTACTGCAAGCACCAATGCCGTGAGCGGCTGGGTCAGCTCTTTACTTCTGGCAACCGGGCTGTTTTCCATGCAACGGGTTTCTGTCTCACGACACTATCGAATAGTGTAGGAGTGTAGGAAGGAGAAAACCTCATGACACTTACCTTTTTTGAAACCGCTACCGGAGCGGAAAATTACTACAATCCTAAGACCAAGCGTACCGAGCAGCACATCTTCTTTGTTGGCGCGAATGGATCGCTCAATCAAAGCTGGTGGGACGGGCGTTCCTGGAATTCGCAGGTCTTGCCCGGGTCGCCGGCAAGCTGGCCCATCGCGCTGGGGTGGGCGCCTGGTAATGAGTTGCACGTGTTCTTCAAGGATGTAAGCGGGGCCTTGGCGCAGTCCTGGCAGAACGCGTCAGGGTGGTCAACGCAGCTGCTGCCCGGACGGCCAGCGCGAGGAATAACTGCGGTCAACTCCGACTTTTACGGTCCAGAAATGCACGTCTTTTATGTTCAGGATAACGCCCTCCATCAGTCCTGGCAGCGGCCCGACGATAGCTGGCTCTCGCAACAGCTTCCCGGTGCGCCGGAAGTGGCGTTAGGATTGAGCGCAATGAGCTTCGGCGTGATGTTAAACAGCACCAGGTTTGCACACCCCCCAGAACAGCATGTTTATTACCGCCAAAACGGCCGGCTGACCCAGAGCTGGTGGGATGGGAGCGCGTGGAATACCCAGCCGTTACCGGGCAATCCTGCCGGTGCTCCGGTTGCCTTGGGCTCACAACAGGTTTTCTTTGTGGATGCGAATGGAACATTGCAGCGAAGTTCGTACGATGGAAGCAATTGGAATACTCAAGCCTTGCCTGGCTCACCCCTTGGCTTCCAGTTGCTGGCAATCGAAGGCTCCGTGGCTGTGATCTTCTACGTCGGAAAGAGCGGACGCCTTGAGTTCACTGCGGGAGTCGGCTCAAACTGGAGCACCGCCACCCTCCCCGGCCGGCCTTCTCTGCTGTTGGGAGTTCTCCCCTTCGGGGTCATTAACAGTAGTAATTACGGTATCCCAATCGATGGTCCGCACGTCTTCTTTCGTGGCGATGACGGCTCCCTGCAGCAAACCTGGCAGGATGTGTCGGGCAATTGGCAAAACCAAACCTTACCTGCGGCAACTGCGGTCCGCGGCGGCTTTGATCTGCCCTGACGGAGCAAGGACAACGCCGTCAGCCTGAACTCAGCGCCTCCTTCGTGTAAGCTGGCTGCGTGCAGTTGACCATTGAAAAGCTGATCTATGGCGGCGACGGCCTGGCGCGCTTTGTCACACCGGATGAACCTGGTCAGGCGAAGAAACAAAAAAAAGACCAGCGCGGCAAAGCCGTTTTTATTCCCTTCGTCTTACCCGGAGAGCAGGTCGAAGCCCGCGCCGTGGAAGAAAAGCCGGGATTCGTGCGCGCCACCTTGGAAAAAGTTCTCACACCATCGCCGCAGCGCATCGCTCCGCTCTGCCCATATTTTCAACGTTGCGGCGGCTGCCACTACCAGCACACGGAATACGCAAATCAGCTTGCCATCAAGCGCCAGATCCTGAGCGAGACCCTGGAGCGCACGGCAAAAATAAAATGGGAGGGCGAGATTCATCTGCATCCTTCTCCCCCCTGGGGATACCGCAATCGCACGCGTATGAAAATTACCGTCGAACCCTTTGCTCTGGGATACCACTGGCACAACTCGCACGACCTTCTTCCGGTTGAGAGCTGCCCTATCAGCTCGCCGCTCATCAATCGCGCCATCGCAGCTATTTGGGAGATGGGCCGTGGCGGAGGGTTCGCGGGCTACCCTCTTTCTGAAATCGAATTCTTTGCCGGCCACGCCGACGCCGAACTGCTGCTCGAGCTCTATGCGGAAAAACCCCTGCCTGAGGAAAGTTGGCAGAAGCTTGCAGAAAACCTTCGCGCGCGCCTGCCCGCTATAACATCGCTTTCAATTCTTTCCCGGGCAAAGCACACCCGGCCTGAGATGCAATGCGAACCCAGCGCGAAGGTGGAATATTCCCTTCAGCCCGAGGCATTCATTTACGAAGCTGGATCGGTCCGTTACCAGGTCAGCCCCGGATCGTTTTTTCAAACCAACCGCTTTCTCGTGCATCCTCTGATAGAAGTTGTTTGCGCCGATGCCAAGGGAAAGCTGGCGCTCGATCTTTATGCCGGCGTAGGATTATTTTCCGCCCCGCTGGCCAGGACCTTCGACCGGGTCGAGGCCGTAGAGATTGCGCCGTCTTCTTTTGCTGACTTGCGAAAAAACGTGCCGCGAAATGTACGAGCGCACTGCGCGACCACATTGGAATATTTCAAGACCGCGCCCACTCCCGGCAACCTTGATCTGGTAGTGGTTGATCCTCCCCGCGCCGGCCTGGGAAACGAGGTCTCGCGCAAACTCGCCGCTCTTGCTCCCGCGCGCGTGACCTATGTCTCCTGCGATCCGGCCACGCTGGCGCGCGATCTCGCCGTATTCCTGCAATCCGGCTACGCCATCGCGCAGATACATTTGCTCGACCTGTTCCCCCAGACCTTCCACATCGAAACCGTAGTTCATCTCTCGCGCAGGCGCCCGCCAGAAAGATGAACAACCCCGAAGGGGTGGCGTATTATAGCCCAGCGGTTCACCGCTGGGTAACCGTAGAACACGAACCAAGTCCCGTAAGGGACGGCGCTTGCTTTCGGGTCTCGCAAAACATTCTTCAGCCGCCGAACCCGAAAGCGGTTTTCCATAATCGCATGACCACCGCCGCCACAGCTCCCGCGCCGTCATTCCCGAAAAGGGAAGAGACCGCCAGTGCCGGGCCTGATGTGCGCCCGCAACCTGTCCCGCTGCTGTGGGCGGCTGTGGTCTTCGCCGCAGGAATCATGCTGGCTTCCAGAGTATGGCGTCCATCCGTCTGGTGGCTTGTATCGTCCGCGCTATTGCTGGCCGCCTGTTTATTTTTTTACCGCCGCAGGCGCTGGCTGGCGCGTCCGCTCTGCCTGCTGGCCCTCGCCTTTCTGGGCGCGCTCAACTTACAGCTCCAGCAGATCAGCGCGTCCCACCCTGAAAACGACGGCCGCTTTGCCCGCATTACCGACGGCCGCGAGGTCGTGGTTGAAGGTTACGCCCTGCGCGACGGCGTGCGCCGCACCTCAGCCTTCGGAGGCGAGGCGCAACTGGTAGATGTTGCCGTAGAAAATGGGCTCGACGACAATGCTGCATTGCCGCTCAAATTTTCCCTCCGGCTCAATGTCTATGCGCAGGAGAGCTACGGTGAACAGGCGGAAGGTGAAGCCTCGAGCTCCGGCAAAATTCGCCTGATACTCTACGGCGAGCGCGTGCGCTTTCCCGTCAAACTGCGCCAACCGCGCAACTTCAAAGATCCGGGCGCATTTGACGAGCGCGGATACCTCGCCCAGCAAGGCATCGCCGCCCTGGGCTCGGTGCGCGCCGACGAAGTCGAACGCCTGCCGGGAAATTCCGGCAGCCTCTGGAAGCAGCGGCTCAGCGCAGCGCGGCGCAGCTTGCTCGGCAAAATCCACGCGCTGTGGAAAGGCGAAGATGGCGCGCTGCTGGCGGCTCTCCTGATTGGCGACCGCACCGGCCTTGACCGCGAGATCATGGTGGATTACCAGCGCACCGGCGCCTATCACATCCTGGTAGTTGCCGGTCTCAAAGTGGGAATCCTGGCCCTGGCCGTAATGTGGTTTTTGCGGCGGCTCCGCGTGGGCGACTGGTTGGCGACCTTGGGAACCATTCTGGCAACAATCTTTTATTGTCTGCTCACTGATGGAGGCGCGCCCGTTATCCGCGCCACTGTCATGCTGGTGCTTTATCTGGCGGCTCGGCTGCTCTACCGTGAGCGCAATCCGCTGAACGCTATCGGCGCCGCCGCCCTGCTCATGCTGGTGTGGGACGCGCGCTCTCTGTTCGACCCCGGCTTCCAACTGAGCTTTCTTTCCGTGCTCGCCATCGCAGGTATCGCGTTGCCGTTGTTGGAAAAGACAGTAGATCCATATCGCATCGCACTGCGCCATTTTGATTCCACCGAGTACGACCGTGAACTGCCGCCGCGCACCGCGCAGTTCCGCCTCGATGTGCGCATGGTGACCCAGCGCCTCGCGCGCCTGATGGGAAACCGGCCCGCCAACTGGACGATGCTGGGCGGCTGGCGCGCGGCAATCTTCGCTACAGATGTCATGGTGATATCCGCCATTCTGCAGCTCAGCCTGGCGCTTCCCATGGCCATCTATTTTCATCGCGCCATGACCCTGGGGCTCCCCACCAACATGATTATCGTCCCGCTGCACGGAATCCTTCTTCCCATTGCGGGAATCGCGCTGGCGCTGGCCTGCATCTGGCCGCCTCTGGCGCATCTGCCCGCCGCGGTTACGCTGCTGCTGGTGCATTGGACTAATTATGTAGTGGAAAGGCTGGCCCACTTTCAGTTTCATAACATCGCCATCGGTGATGTGCGCGTCGCCGACCCAACCGGATGGATGACAGCATTCCTGGTCGCGACGTTACTGCTGGCCTTCGCCGCCACGCGCTGGGGAGATATGTCAGTGCAAGCCTTAACCCGTGCGCCAAAAATCCTGGCGGCATGTTCAATGCTGTTGCTGCTGGCCGGCGCATTCGCCGTCCTCATTCCGCCGCGCCCGCATCTCTACCCCGGCGTGCTGGAAATTACCGCCATTGACGTCGGCCAGGGAGATTCCATCCTGGTGGTCACGCCCCAGGGCCGCACGTTGCTGATTGACGCCGGCGGGGCCCTCGGCAGCGAAAGCCGCTTTGACACCGGCGAAGATGTGGTCTCACCCTACCTGTGGTCGCGCGGCTTCACCCATCTCGATGCGGTTGCGCTCACCCACGCCCACGCCGATCACATCGGTGGCCTGCACAGTGTCATACTGAATTTCCGTCCTCATGAGTTGTGGCTGGGGCCCGAGCCGGCGATCCCGCAGGTCGAAGCGCTCGGGGCGCAGGCGCGCGCCGGGAACATGACAATCATCAACCGCACCGAAGGCGAAGAGTTTTCCTTCGGCGGAGCCGGCTTCCGCGTGCTCGCCCCGCCCCGTGACTGGGCGCTGCACCAGCGCGCCGAAAACAACGACTCGCTGGTAATGAAGGCCACTTATGGCCAGACCGCGGTGCTGCTGGAAGGCGACGCCGAAAAGAAGATCGAACATATTCTCGCGAATGAAGACGTAAGCGCCGGCCTGTTAAAAGTAGGCCATCACGGCAGCTCCACTTCAACCCAACCCGACCTGCTGGACGCAGTGCATCCCCGGTTCGCCGTGATCTCGGTAGGCTACAGAAGCCCCTTCGGCCACCCGCGTCCCGACGTATTGGAGCGCCTGGAGCAAGCCCACGTCCAAACCTTCCGCACCGACACCATGGGCGCAGTCACGTTCTATCTGGATGGAAAGCAAATCACCCCCGCGCTACCGATCGAACATTAAAAAAGAAACCCCTACCGCGGATTTCGCTGATTACGCGGGATAGTATTCCTATCAAGCCGGTAGCACGACGATTGGGCAATCTTTCAAGACAACTTCTATATCGCTGCTCCACTCCAAAACCAAAGGAGCGAATTATGCCATTGCTTGACCAGACCGCCAAATGGGCCGCGAACCGCATGCCCAAAGTTATAAATCCCAAGACACATGCCATCATCGATTACGCTACCGCCGCCTCTTTTCTTGCTATGGCGGGGCTGTTCTGGAGGCGGAACAAGCGCGCGGCGCTCGCCAGCCTGGTCTGTGGAGCGGCTGAGGTGCTTACCACTACGCTGACCGATTATCCCGGCGGCGTAGTAGATGCAATCAGCTTTGAAACCCATGGGTCCATTGATTTTGCCATGTCGGGCCTCGTGGCCGGGCTTCCTGACATGATGCGCTTTTCCGATGAACCCGAATCCCGGTTCTTTCGAATTCAAGGCCTGGCTATGGCCGCCGTGACCGGTTTGACCGACTTCACCGGAACCGGCGAGCCCAGACAGCAGGAACAAGTGGACGAACGGGCAGCGTAAAAGCAGTTCTCAGTTCCCAGTTACTTGCCACAGATTAAGGGGCAAGATGGCGTGGGATTTCCTTCTACTGAATTTCGCGGCGCTTGGATTGCTTTCAACGTCCACATCTGAGAACCGAGAACTGAGAACTGAGAACTGCTTCACGGTTTTTCCCTCGTCGTTCCCATCTCCGCCAGGATATCTTCCTGAACGCGGGCTCCGTTCTCATAAACAGCGTGGATCAAGCGCATGCGCTCCTTATACGTATTGGCATTGGCGATGGCGGAGGCAAGTTCGAAATCCATAAACGAGGACGACATCTCCCAACGCTTTGCGCGCAACACCCAGATTTCAAACTGCTCGTGCCGCATAGAATTACTCAACAGTGTACATGTGTATGAACTCTGAAGATGGACCGCTGTTGCACTGAAGTGAAGGGGTTACCCCGAAGCGAGTTTCCACCATAGCAACAGCAGACCGGAGGCGGTCAACCCGCCGGCGGCCGCGCCAATCCAGAAGTTCTGGCTTGAGGTATTGGTGGTGCGCATGATGCGGCGGTCGTTGGAGAGCACAAGAATAAAGATAAGAATTGGAATCGTCAGTATTCCGGCCAGAACTTGCGACCAGTAGAGCGCCTGCACCGGATTAATGTGAAAGAAGTTCGCTGCCGCAGCCAGAAATACGACGGCTGAAATTAAGACATAAAACCGCTTGGCCTCCCAGGGATTCTCGCTCAATCCGCTCTTCCATCCCATGGCTTCGGCGGTGGCGTAGCAAAGGGATGCTACCAGCACAGGCAGGGCCACCATGCCGGCCCCGATAATTCCCAAGGCGAACAGAATGGGCCCAATCTGGCCCAAAGGGCTCAGGGCCAGCGCCGCCTGCCGGAAAGACATGTTGCTGACCTGCTCTGGATTCAAGGCGATGCTTGCCGGGTTCAAGATCGCGGCTGCCGCCACGATCACCGAGAAAGCAATTAAGGTCGTAACAAATGTGCCCAAAGGATGTTCGGCATAGTGTGGCTCCAATCCTTCCAGTGAGGCTTGCTCGCGCCGCGAGCTGCTCTGCCAGATCAGGACGTAGGGAGTGAGCAGAGAGCCGAACAGACCTACAACCGTCATCGCGTAGCCCGGGTCGCGCGCCACGTGCGGCAGAAAGGAATGCAGCAAAATTTGTCTGGGCGATGGCCTCGCCAGCACTGCTGAGGCGACATAAGCGAACAGAGGCAAGGCGCAGATCACCAGGACGCGCGTGATCCTATGATAGTGATGGAAAATCAGGAGAAACCACACCGAAAACGCCACCGCGGCAATAAAGAAGATGCGCCGCTGATCGAGAATAATAGAAAGGGCGTCGGTCACCGCTATCAGGTCGGCGACGATCAAAGCCATATTGCTGGCAATCACCAGAAGCGCGCAGCTCAGGGCCACCGGGCTTCCATAGTGGGTGCGCAGAAGGTCCACAAACCCCTGGCGCGTCTCATGACCCAATCGCGCCGAGACCGCAAAGACCGATAGCAGAAAGGGAATGCAAAGGATCACCACCCAGAGAAGCGAATAGCCATAAGCGGCGCCCGCCACCGTAGCGGTAAGCACCGCCGAAGGATCGACATTGGCTGCGCCAGTTACTAACCCCGGGCCAACGCGCACAAGCAAACTCCTGAATCCAGAGGCCGGCTGTGCAGCTTCCGGATCACCGGGGGACGCGCCGGGCCAGCGTAGAACTTTCCCGCGATCCAGCGAGCTTCCCGGGCGCGGCGGGCGCTTAAGGAATCTTGGGAAGATCACGTTTTAAATCACGCTCGATTCTTTTTTCGTGCCAGAGCCGCAGTGGCCGGGAATAGGTAATGATGCCGAATGCGGCGATGGCGGCCAGCAGCAGCGCGCTGCTGATGCCTAAAAAAACCTGGGGAGCTTTGGTTTTAGCAACCAGCGCCAGCACGTCTGCATTTTGCGGCGTGAGCAGCAGGGCAAAGGCAAGAACAAACATGCCCAGTCCTGCGAGAAGAGAGGTCACATTCTTTGCCCAGCGCCCGCGCGCGTGGTACTCGGCAAACAGGTGCATCCCGTAAACCACCAGGGCCACAATCACAAGAAAGTTAGCTACGATCGCGATACCAGAGTTCAACTCCATCAGAGACTAGGACGCAGCAGAGTGGCAGCAGGTTGGAACGTTGAAAAATGCCGGAAGGGCAAAAAAAGGGCAAAGAGTAGCCTCGCAAGCAGCTCTTTGCCCGAGCAGAGGAGGGAGAGTAACGATTAGCTCCTCATTCACCAATGCAGATGAAGGTACCCGTGCAGGAGCACGGAGACTCGGAACCATTCATCTGAAGATTCTTTTTTAGCCCCCGGAGTGGTGCAGTGACAAGAAAAATCGAAATGTTAATACTTTTTAATTCCCAAAAAGGGAGGACGGCCCAAAATGGCCGGTTCAACGATCCAGAATTTACCTTAGTCCCCTTAACCCGGGCATCAAGGCAGTCAACTTAATTCTTAATCCCGGGGAAAACTCTTATAATCAGCTAAGGATTGGGACGCTATGAAGAAGCAGGTCTATGCCGCATGTCCGCACGATTGCCCTGATGCCTGTGGGGTCCTGATCACCGTGGAAACTGAAGGGGCCGACGCTGGTCGAGCAGTCAGGATTCAGGGCGATGCCTCTCATCCTGTAACCAGGGGGTTTCTCTGTGCCAAAGTGGCCAAATACCTGGACCGCGTCTACTCTCCCGGCCGGGTGCTGTATCCCATGCGCCGGAAAAAGAATATGCCTAAGGGCGGCGGCAGCCGTGATGCCGATGACTTCGAGCGCATCGCGTGGCCGGAAGCTCTGGATGAAATTTATGAGCGCTTCACTGCAATAAGCCGGGAATTCGGCCCAGAAGCCATAGTGCCCTATTCCTACGGAGGAACGTTAGGCGTTTTGAATAACGCCTCCATGGACCACCGTTTCTTTCATCTTCTCGGCGCCTCGCAACTCGATCGTACCATCTGCGCCACCGCAGGCGGTGATGCCCTGATTACGGTTGTGGGGAAAAAACTGGGGACCGAACCCGAGGCCTTTCGTCATTCCAGGTTCATTCTGGCATGGGGCGCCAACATCCATGGAACCAATGTTCATCTGTGGCCATTCATTGAAGAAGCGCGCCGCAACGGCGCGCGTCTGGTGGTCATCGATCCTTACAAGACCCGGACTGCAAGTTGTGCCGACTGGTACTTGCCCATCAATCCGGGCACAGACGTTGCCCTGGCGTTGGGAATGATGCATGTAATCATCGGTGAGAGCCTTCACGATTCCGGCTATGTTTCCCGCTATACCCTCGGCTTTGAACAATTGCGGGAGCGAGTCAAGGAGTATCCACCGGAAAAAGTCGCCCAATGGACGGGGATTGCGGCCCAGGATATCCGCCAGCTGGCGCACGAATATGTGAATGCGCGGCCGGCAGTCATCCGCGTCAACTATGGCGTGCAGCGTTCAGAAAATGGCGGCTCGGCAGTGCGAGCCATCGCCATGTTGCCCTGCATCACCGGATCGTGGAAAGAAGCAGGCGGCGGTTTGCAGCTTTCCACCTCCGGCTCCTGGCAACTCAATAAAGATGCGCTTATGCGACCCGACCTGATGCTGCGCTCTCCGCTGAAGCGCGTGGCGCGTACCATTAATATGTCTGAACTGGGCAAGGCGCTCACCCAGGTGGATGACCCGCCCGTCAAGGCGATCTTTGTTTATAACTCCAATCCAGCGGCGGTAGCGCCAAACCATAATGACGTGGTTCGTGGCTTCAAGCGCCCCGATCTGTTCACCGTTGTGCATGAACAGTTCTTCACGGATACGGTGGATTATGCCGACCTGCTCCTACCCGCTACGACGTTCTTTGAACACAAGGATCTGCAAACAGCTTACGGCCACTACCACCTGCAAATCTCCAATCAAGCCATAGCCCCTCTGGGCGAGTGCCGCAGCAATGTGGAGCTGTTCCGCGACCTGGCCCACCGATTTGCCTTTCATAAAGTTGATGCCTGCTTCAATGAGACCGAAGACCAGATGATCGATTCTGCGCTTCAAACCGAGAATCAGTGGCTCGAAGGCATCGACCGCGCGGCCTTGGAGCGAAAGGGCCACATCCGGCTCAACCTGGGCGATGGGCCATTTCTTCCTTTTGCGCAGGGAAATTTCCCTACGGCCAGCGGCAAGGCCGAACTCTATAGCGAAGCTTTGGCCGAGGCTGGGCTTGATCCCGTTGTGCGTTTCGTGCCGCCGCTCGAATCACGGCACTCCAAAGAAGCCGAAAAATATCCTCTGGAACTGCTCTCCCGCAAAGCCGACAATTTTCTAAATACCACTTTCAGTAACCTGCCCTCGATACAAGCCTTGGAAAAAACCGAACTGCTTGAGATCCATATAGACGACGCCAGAGCGCGTGGCATTGGTGAAGGCGACCAGGTCAGGGTGTTCAATGCTCGCGGCTCAGTGCTTCTCAAGGCGCACGTCAATGGAACCACGCAGCCGGGCGTTGTTGCCAGCCGGTTGAATTGGGCGAAACTCTCGTCCAATGCCGCCAGCATCAATGCTCTCACTTCCGAACGGCTCACCGATATCGGCAGGGGGGCGACATTTTACTCTACGCTGGTAGAAGTTGAGCGGGCGTGACCCCGAATGAAGAGAAGGGGAAAAGTTCGCAGGCAAAATCCTGAGTGAGCCTGGCGAGTTCAAGGATCTGTTTTACCATTCAAAAAAGTGCTGCCGGATCGCGAACCACTAGCCCGCTTCCAGGAACAATCCCGCAAGTTTCAGCATCCGAAAATATTCCGGTACCCCCTTGCCATCCGGCGCGTTTAACGTCAAAATTATAGTAATTTAGTAGCGGTAATCAAGGCTCTTCCCCGCACCAGGCTCGCAGATCGATTCTTCAAGAGAGGTACTACGGGAGTGGATGATCAAATTTTTAAGCCCGGGGACCAGGCCCCGGAAACGGGTATTTATGAGGTGCGGCACTACCAGCATCGTTTTTCCCATGAAGCAACTGTACTTGTACGGGAAGTCTTTCCCTTTTGCCGGTTATGCGGGCGGCGGGCGAGCTTTCGCCTCATACGCTCGGCGGATCGGCTGAAATCTGACATGGATTTTAAAAAGCGCAACCATCAGCCAGACTCCAAAACGGCCTGAGCAGCATTTGTAGACACCATTCAACAGCTGGCCTTCGAATTTAACCCGGGCGTTTTTTATCAAGCGCCTGGTAAGTATGAATGTCAAGGCAACTAAGGGTTCCACCCGGCTCGGAGTTTATCGCCGGTGTCCGCATTCTTAGCGTCAAACATAAGATAAGCAGCAAGTTGCGGTTACCAAAGTTGTAGCACTCATCAAGCTGTGTGCTTTATAATGGCAGTTTCCTGATTACCACATCGAGGTCTTCTTATTTCTGGCCTTATAACGAAAAGTCCTGTAATTGCTGCGGGTTGCAAGGCATGCGGCAAAAATTCGAGCGCGCGAACCAGGTGGGTAGCGCGGTCCGTCGTCTTTTTATTGACATTATTGGCTTTTCGTTTGGCCAGCGCGCAGGAAACCGGTCTGGTGCAAGGCATCCAGATCCATGGCAACCGGCGCATTCCGGTCGAGACGATCAAGCAGCGCCTTCAGACCCGCGAGGGCGACGTCTACGATCCGGCCTTGCTGGAGCGTGATTTCAATTCGCTGTGGAATACCGGATATTTTGACGACATCCGTTTCGAGCGCGAGGAGAGTCCCAAAGGCTGGATCATCCACATCTACGTAAGGGAAAAGCCCACCATTCGCACTATCGAATACAAAGGTCTGAACTCTGTCTCCCAGAGCGACGTGCTTGACCGTTTTAAGCAAAACAAAGTCGGGCTCTCGGTGGAAAACCAGTATGACCCTACCAAGGTAAAAAAAGCTGAGGTTACCATCAAAGACCTTTTGGCGGAGCATGGCCGGCAGTTTGCCAACATCCGGACAGAGGTCCATCCCATACCACCCTCGGCGGTAGGCATCACTTTTGTAGTGAAGGAAGGCCCCAAGGTCAAGGTCGGGAAGATTACCTTTACAGGCAACAAACACCTGAAAGACCGCGAGCTGCGCGCCGCCATGAAGAACCTGAAACCCATTGGCATTCCGCGCTCGATTGTTCTGGAAAACCTTTTGCCGCGCACTTTTGACTCCAGCAAGCTGGAAGAAGACGCAGAACGAGTCCGTCAGGCCTACCAGCAAAAAGGCTATTTCAAGGCGGTGGTCGAAGACCCGATTACCAAAATGCGCGATACCAAAGGCGGGGGTCTGCTTCTTCCTTTGATGAAGCATGGCCCGGGCAAAGCAGTGGATATCACCCTGCCAATTGAGGAAGCCGATCGCTATCGTCTGGGGTCGATTACCTTCACCGGCAATAAGGCTGTCACCAATGTCAAAGCCTTGCGCAATCTTTTCCCCATGCAGGATGGAGATATCTTTAACACCGAGAACGTGCATAAGGGATTGGATAACATGCACAAGGCCTATGGCGCGCTGGGATACATAAACTTCACTCCCGTGCCGGATACGAAAATTGATGAAGATAAAAAACTCATTTCACTGGTTGTAGATATTGATGAAGGCAAGCAGTTCTTTGTGCGGCGCATTGAATTCCAGGGCAATACCACCACCCGTGACAAGGTCATCCGCCGCGAGCTCCCTCTGGAAGAGGGCCAGCAGTACAACTCCAAGGCCTGGGAGTTCGGAATTTTGCGCCTGAACCAACTGGGATATTTCGAGCAGATCAAGCCCGACGATGCCGATATCAAGAGGAATGAGAAAGACGGTACCGTTGATATTACCCTGAAGCTGAAAGAGAAGGGGAAGAACAGCATTGGCTTGACCGGCGGCGTCAGTGGCCTTGCCGGCGGATTTATCGGCGTCAATTACGAAACCAATAACCTATTCGGCCTGGGGGAGACGCTTTCCATCTCCGCCAACATCGGCAACCGCGAACGCAATCTTCAGTTCGGCTTCACCGAACCCTATCTTTTTGATCGGCCCATACAGTACGGTTTCACCGTCTATTCGCAACGTTACCAGTTTGACCAGGCCAAGCAGGCATCAATTCTGGCCGGCACGCAGCTTAACCTGTCAAACGCTATCCTGAATTCGTTGCAGAACTTCACCCAGTCCACAACCGGCTTCAGCACTTCTCTGGGCTATCAACTGCGTCGCTCTCTCAAGCGGGTGGGCATAAGCTATTCGTTGGAAAATTCCAGCATTACTACGCAGAGCACAGCGTCCCAGCAGTACTTCGATTCCCTGGCCTTCCGCGCCATTTCCGGACCCGATGCGCTCAAAGGGGTGATCACCAGCAAGATCATTCCCACCTTCTCGGTCAGCACCATCAATAGCTCCATACGCCCAACTGGCGGTTACAGCCTGTATGCCGGCCTGGAGATCTCCGGGCTGGGTGGCAATGTGCGCGCCGTTCGTCCCATTGTGGAATATAAAAGATTTATGCAGGTGAGCAAGCGTGGCAACGTGCTCGGCTACCGTGTCCAGGGATCGTTCATTACCGGTTACAGCGGGCTGGTGGCGCCGCCCCTCGAGCGCTTCTATCTTGGCGGCGACACCGATCTGCGCGGATTTGACGTACGCGCCATCTCGCCGGTGGTCTTCCTGACAACCGTGACCAGCATCCCATTGCTGAATCCTGATGGTACGCCCGTTCCCATCGACCCCACCAACCGGCTGGCGGGAAACGTCAACGTTCTCGTGCCCATCTCGCAACCGACCTTCCCTGGGGGCGATACCAGCCTGGTTACCAACCTGGAATATCGCGTTCCCATCGTGGGTCCAGTCGCTCTTGCCGCATTCATGGATACCGGCGTTGATTTCATCGCCCGCCAATCCCAGTTGCGCGTCAGCACGTCTACGATTACCGGCCTGGATGGTACAAATTTTGGCTGCCCGGCATTTAGCATCTCCGGATGCGACTTGACTCAGACCCAGAAGTTTAACTTCTCCCCTGATTTGAAGCCGGTAGCGCGGACTAACTTTATTCCGCGCATGTCCACCGGATTGGAGTTGCAGGTGTTGATGCCCATCATCAACCAGCCCTTCCGCATTTACTACGCCTATAATCCGCTGCTGCTCGATACGGTAGCGACCACGCCCAACCTGATTACGCGCAGCATGTTCCCGCCGGGCGCGGCGGGCGACTTCACCTTCCGCAACGCGGTATCGGGCAATACGAATTCGGTCCAGGCGCCTCAATATCTGTTGCGCGATCCCCGTAAGACTTTCCGCTTTACCGTAAGCACGACCTTCTAACAAACGCTTTTTTTGGCTGTGAAGCCCTTAGGTCGGGCTTCGGGTAGTGCTATAATCTGTTAATCTCACAGCCGAACACCGGCGTAGTGTGTGTGGCCGCGCATCAGCCCATTTTCAGGTTGCGACCCACCAGGATCGCTTTCCGGCGAGTACATCAACATCAGAATCCTAAGGAGTAGTAAACACAGAATGAAACGCACGTATCAAGCAGCATTTCTCATGCTGGCCCTGCTGGCGTCAGCAACCCTTTTCGCGCAAACGGGCACAGCCGCGGCCACCACAACCAAGATCGGTGTGATTGACATTCAAACCGCCATCCTGGCAACCAACGAAGGCCAGCGCGATTTCAACGCTCTCACCACGAAATTTCAACCCAAGCAGACCGAACTGCAGAACATGAGCAAAGAAGTGGACGATCTGCAAAAACAGCTCGATACCCAGGGTGACAAGCTCAATGAAGACGCCCGCGCCAACATGGTGAAGCAGCTTGAGTCGAGAAAGAAGACACTGCAACGCACCTATGAAGACGCGCAAAATGACTTCGAAGCGCAAAAAAACGATATCCTCAAGAACCTGGGCAACAAGGTCTATTCCACGCTCGACAAATATGCCAAAGACAATAATTTCTCGGTAATTGTGGATGTCTCGAATCCCCAGAGCCCGGTATTGTGGGCGGCGCAATCCACCAACATTACCAAGGCGGTTGTGGATGCATATAATGCCGTCTCCGGCGTTCCTGCTCCGCCTGCTGCAGCGGCTCCGAAACCGGCTGCTGCTGTCACGGCTCCTTCGACAACCAGACCATCTGCCACCACTCACTAAGATATTTTTATTTTTCGCAAGCTGCAGGCCGCCACTTGGCGGCCTATGGCTTTTATGGGGAGAAGCTACATAGGGAAAACATTGGGGGACTATCCTCAACCCTGTAACACAGCAGGTCCTCGGCTGTGCTGTTGTGCCGCTCGTAAGAGCTCGCAGATAAACGACACCAGCAAACTTCTTTTTGTTCCACATTTATTTTTTCTGGTGACGGCTTCGCCATCGCCTTGCCGGCTCTTCTCCGGTGTCAATTCCATGCAGGAGAGAAGCCCATGTTTGAAGATTGTCTCATCGAATCAACCCGCCACATCGCCAAGCGGCGTGGACTAACGACCCTGTTTTCCATCAGCATGCAGATGTTCGCGCTGATGCTTCTGGTTATTTTTCCGTTGTTGCGCACGAATGTGCTGTCGCCGCAGCAGATGAAACTCAGCGCAATTTTGCCTTATATCAACGAACCAACCACTACTGGAAGCCATCCACCTGCGGGCGCGGCGGATTCGGGCCGTACAGCGCCAACAATAGTCCAGGTGACTCAGCCCAGTGTAATTCCTCACATCATTGACCGAAGTGCCGATTCGATTGGACATCCCATTGATCCGGTTTTGCCCCCCTGCACAACCTGCGGGAATCCTTCCGGCGTTTTCGGCTCAATAGGTACTACACCGCTGCTGTTGGTCGTCATGGCCAAGCCTCCTAAACCCTTCCCTATTTCACACTTGGATCCGGGGCAGATCATTCTGCGCGTGGAGCCAGCTTATCCTGCCCTTGCGCGGACGGCACGCATCCAAGGGCCGGTAATTCTTCATGCGCTTATCAGCCGCGACGGCACGATCGAACAATTACAGGTGCTCTCAGGACATCCAATGCTCAATCAGGCGGCGCTGGATGCTGTCCGCCAGTGGCGTTTTCGTCCTTATCTGCTCAATGGCCAGACTATTGAGGTTGAAACCCAGATCACCGTCAATTTTGTCCTGGGTGGGAGCTAGATAGGCCTATCCGACCTGGCTATCGAGGCTGGTTAGGGTCTACGCTCTCGCCCCCGACCGGCCTCGATGACTGGCAAGAAATGGGCCGATTTCGCCCCCATGTTTTCCAAAGCTCTGTGGAAAAGCCTGTGGAATTCTGCCACCCGCAAAAATTAAAGCAGTGTTAATTCAGGGACTTACCTGTTTTGCATCAGCTTTGCAGCAGCCCGTAAGCAATTCTGGCTTAATGACTTAAAAGCACAATCTGAATTGCTCTCATCTGTGCAAAAAGAAGTCTGCAAAGCTTTGAAAACAGTTGAAGTTTTGCACATTTCCGCTCTAAGGTGTACACCCGTTGAGACCATTCTAGAATCCCATTCCTATATAGAAAACAGACCGGAAAGCGACATTGTTCCAAAATGGAACTGCCCAACCTGGGAATCTACTGACCCGGGGGGATGCTCCGGTTGCTGCGACTTATACAGAAAAATGAGGAGGCATAACTGTTGACTTCTAACTTCCGGCTTCTGACTTTCCTCTCCGGCTCAATTGGTTGAGCAATTGTGAGCGCGTAATCCATAATCCGGCGGCAACAGCTCCTGCCCAGGTAAGAGAAACCAGCGCCAGGGCTTCAATATCGGCCAGGCGGCGGCCATTCAAATTCACTGTCCTGCTTACGAAATAGCTGGCTGCTCCAGCCATCGCTGAAACCAGTAGGGCCTTGCCCAATTCCCGCCAATGCATGTCGCCCAGCATGACTAGCTTTTTGCGATGCAGCAGCACCGCCAGGGTTACGGTGTGGGCAAAAATGCCGATATCGGAGGCAATCGTCAGCCCGGTCGCAAGATACGAGTGAAACAGAGCTGCGTAGACAGGTAGCGAGGCCGCAGTGATGACCGTTCCGGCAAGCATAGGAGTGAGCGTATTGCCGGCAGCATAGAAGCCCCGGGCGTAGAGTCCCTGCGCCGACCAGAAGACCAGCGAAAGCGCAAACCAGAAGAAAAAAAGCGCCGTCTGTTGTGAATCGTCCCAGGTGAATTTGCCCCGGCGATAGATGAGGTCCACAAAAGGCAGGGCAGCGGCCATCATCCAGGAGCTGGCCAGCAGCGAGGCTGCTGAGACGCGATACACAGAGTTATTTACGATCTCAGCGAACTCGCGCATTTTCTTCTCGCCAAACAGGCGCGCGAAAAAGGGCAACGACGCCTGCCCGGAAGCCTGTCCAAGCACGGCAATGGGAACCAGGAACAATTTTTTTGCATAGTTCAGGCGCGTAATGTCGCCTGCCAGTCCGGAGGCAAAGTAGCGCATGATCCAGTCATCGGCCGCGACCAGGGAAACTCCTAACATAAGCGGAATGGAGAGCCTTACCCACTCGCGGAAGCCTGGATTGCTGATCTCAAACGAGGGCCGATACCGCATGCCGGTGCGCCCGGCTCCGAGTGCATTGATCAGGAAGGGACCTATGATAGCTCCTGCCAGGGCGCCGTAAGCCAGCGAGGCGATCCCCAAACGGGAAGAGAGCAGCACACCGCCCAAAATAATGGAGAGGTTGTACACGATTCCACCCAGCGCCGGCAGCAGGAACAAACGGCGCGAAAGCAGGACCGCCGAGACCACACCCCCGACGTAAAAGAAAACCTGGGCCGGCAGCAGAATGCGGGTCAGGTAGACGCATAACGCGAGCTGCTGGGGTTTGAAGTCGACGTAACGGCCGAGAATCTGGGGGGTGAAGATTTCAGCCAGCACAATGCCCACACCCAGCACCACTGTCATCACCGTGATAACCACGGAAAATGCCTTCTGGGCATCGGCTTCCCGCTTCTCAGAGACATAGCGCGTAAAGATGGAGATAAACGTAATCGAGACCGTGCCGCCGGCCACCAGGTAGTTGAGCCAGTCGGGAATCGTAAAGGCAGCCACGAAGGCATCTGTCTGCGGGTCGGCCCCGAAGGTGTGCGCGATGTAGGTTTCGCGAAGAAAACCGATAATGCGCGAGAGCATCACCGACGACATGAGCAGCAGCGTGGCCGAAAACGCCGTATGCTCGTGCGAAGGCCGCAGCCAGCGCAGGATGCTGCCAAAGGAAGACCTGGGTGAAGATGAGGCCGGCGTGGTTGCCATCTTGCCGGATTGTACACAAAAGAAGCCCTCAGCTTTTAGCTCTTAGACTTGAGCTTCCAACCTATGCCGAAAATTGTCGCGGGAAACAAAGAATTTAGGGATATAGCAGACTTGTGTGGCACGGCCGTCCCCGGCTGTGCGGCAGCGCCCAAGCGCAACAGGAATGGGCAAATGGCTCGGAGCTAAATTTTGTGCGAAAGCTATCGGCCAACCCCGAAACAAGACTAGAATCTTTAGTCATGTTCGAGCGTTACACAGAGAGCGCCCGCCGTGTCATCTTCTTTGCGCGTTATGAGGCCAGCCAATTCGGATCGCCGTACATCGAAACAGGTCATCTCTTGCTTGCGCTCATACGTGAAAATAACACTCTAGGAAATGTCTGGCTCACACCGGAGGGCGCGCGGAACATTCGTTTAACAATTGCATCGGCCAGCAAAAATCAGAAACAAATCTCTACTAGCGTAGGTTTACCGTTAAGTTCCGAATGTAAGCAGGTCCTAAGCAATGCAGCCGAACAGGCCGAGCATCGCTCCGACGGGCACATCGGCACCCGACATTTATTATTAGGTTTGTTGTCACAAAAATCTTGCTTGGCGGCGCAGTTACTTACACAATACGGCATAACTGCCGAGCAGATACAAGGCTTACAAGAAACCGTCTCCGATCGACGGCATAGAGCCGCGAATTTAGAGAAAGCCACCACCTTGGAATTGGCAGGGGGCAACCTTGATTCAGTGCACAAACCATCACTAACAACTCTTATGTTCGAGCGTTACACTGAGAGCGCCCGCCGTGTCATCTTCTTTGCGCGTTATGAGGCCAGCCAATTCGGATCGCCGTACATCGAAACCGAGCATCTGCTGCTTGGATTGATCCGCGAAGACAAGACCCATAGATATACTCTTGCGCCTGAAGACAAACGAAATATCCGTTCGGCAATTGAATCGCGCAGTGAACGCTATGAAAAGATTTCTACCAGCGTAGACCTTCCGTTAAGTTCGGAATGCAAGAAAATACTGCACAATGCCGCCAAGCAGGCCGATCAACTTTCCGAGTATATCGGTCCTGAACATCTACTATTGGGCTTGCTTTCACAACAATCTTTCGCATCTGAATTATTGACCCAGAGCGGTGCAACGGCTGAAAAGATCCTAAAGACTTTAAAAAAAGCTCCTTCCGCAGAACGCCCGAAGACTGAACGCCGCAAGACGTCGCCGCCTTCGCCTTGGGCCTGGCCAGACGCGACCTAAGCTTAGGCACAGCCACAATCCCCCTTTGAAGCCTGGAGCTGATAGCTTTGAGCTGGTGTAACTATGGTTACTAGCGGCATAGCCCATTTTTAGGTAACCTGTCTCGCATGAAAATCCGCAAATGTTTGGTATTTTTCTGCCTCTCCGTGTCGGCGTGGGGGCAGCACCTGGTCAAACAGGATGTCTTCAACGCCATCGCCGGCGAGTATTCCGGCGAGGCGGCGCAGGAGAACGTGCGCAACGTCATCCAGTACCACCGCATCCAGGGCAGCCCCATGATGGAGAGCGTAGCCAAAGATTTTGTATTGCCCCGGTTGAAGTCTACGGGCCTTGAGGCCAGCATCGAACAGTTCCCCTCCGACGGCAAGACCAAGTACGGCACCTTCACCTCGCCCATGGGCTGGGATATCCGCTCCGGCGAACTGTGGGTTGAGAGCGCCGGCGGGGCGAAGAATTTTGTTCCCATTCGCCTCTGCCGCTTCAGCGACGTGCCGATGTGCGTTTCCACCTACTCCAAAGGCGGGGATTGGAAGGGCGAACTGGTAGATGTGGGCGCGGGCGCCAAAGACTCCGACTATTCCAGCAAAGACGTAAAAGGCAAAGTAGCGCTGGCTTATGGATACGCTGCTGCTGTTGTCCGCCAGGCGGTGCTCAAGCACGGCGCAGTGGGCGCGGTGATTTACCCCGCGGCTGACGATCGCCCTGACCATCCTGACATGGTGCGCTACAACGGCCTGTGGACGCAGGCCGATGAACTCGACCGCACCCGCGGCAGCTTCCAGATTTCGCGCAACCAGTACGACATGCTCAAGCAACTGATGCTGGATGGCCCGGTAGTCGTGCACGGGAAGATTGATTCTTCGCTCTCTTCCGGCAAGCTCACCGTGGTGCATGCCTACATTCGCGGAAGCCAGCGCGACCGCGAGGTGCTGATCACCGCCCACCTCGACCATCCTAAGTGGAGCGCCAATGACAACGCCTCCGGCGATGGCGCCATGATGGAGATGGCCCGCACCCTCAACACGCTCGTGGCCAGCGGGAAGATCCCCGCGCCAACCTATACCATTCACTTCATGTGGGTGCCCGAGTGGTATGGAACGCTCGCCTATGTGATCAACCATCCTGAAGCGCGGCGCTGCGGCCCTTGGGACGACCCGCGCGCCAAGGGAAAAACCGACGTCTCCAAAGGCCCTTGCGTCATCGCCAATATCAACATGGATATGGTCGGCGAAGATACGGTCAAAACCAATTCGCGTTTTTATATCACCCGCACGCCCGATTCGGTCTCATCATTCCTGAACGCATTGATGAGCGATGTGCTGCAGCAGACCCGCGAGGCCAATCTCTACGCACCCACCGGCACGCACAATTACTGGCTGCCGGAAATGATCAACTACGCCCAGGGCAGCGACCACGACGTCTTCCTGGGCCTGGGTATTCCTTCGACCATGCTGGGGCACGACCCCGATTGGACCCACCACACCAGCGAAGACACCATCGATAAGACCGATGCCAGCGAGCTGCGCCGCGTAGGTACGCTGGCCGCGGCCGCAGCCTGGTGGATCGGCGATGGCGGAGAAGAAAAATCCGCCCGCGTGCTCGACAGCTGGTTCCAGATCGAAGGCGACAGCACCGTGCAGAAACTCAACTTCTACCGCGACCTGGGAGCATTCACCCACACTTCAGCAGCCGCGAATAAACGCAAGCCCGCGCGCGGCGCAGCAGGCCCGCATCGGCTCACGCTGCTGCCGCTGGATAGCTCCGTCTTTAGTAGCCTGGAAGGCGACGACAAGAAGTGGGTGCAGGACCAGCAGGCCCGCTTCCCTGGTGAATCCGACGGCCTGTCCACCAGGCCAACTTTCGAGGTGCTGGCCTTCGAGACCATCAACCTGATGGATGGCAAGCGCATGACCTCAGAAATCGCCGACATGCTCAGCGCGGAATACTTCAGCGATATTGACCAAGACTGGGTCGACCGCCTGGTAGCAATCCTGGCAGCGCAGAAACTGGTGGCAGCGCGCTAAAAAAGGAAATTGGGCCACGGATGAACACGGATTAATTCATCAGCAGGTAACTGAGAAGATTATCGGCATGTTCTTTGATCGTGGGAACGTTGAGATCAAGGCACTGCAACTGAAAATCTACCGTAAGGTTCCTGAATTATTGTGGGCGCAAACAGAGTTGCCTGGCCAATTTTCCCCTTGGGAAGTTTTGCTGCATCGCGTTAACAGAGGATTAACACAACTTTTGCACAGCAGGTTCTCGCCAGGCGAAAAGCAGTTTTCAATTTCCCTCAATGAATACATCCGCAAAATACGCGTCAATTTATGCCACCTGCAAAAACCAAAAATCACTCTGCACAAAAGCTGTGGCATGGCCCTGTGGATGGGCTGCATGTCGCTGAAAACAAGGCTGATAGAAGCGCCATAATTTCATTGACATTAAAAATGAGAGGCGTAAAAACATAATCGTTCTTTGACATTTTTCTAAGTTTTTCCGGTTGGTGGCGCGTCCGGGGCTCAAGCTTAGATCACCGCTCAATGTTCGATAGCGTAGCGGCGCTAACGGACAGAAAACCATCGGGTCCGCAAACTTGATGGGGGCCAGGCCGCAAGGTTTGGTCAGACAAAGCGGAGGGTCAGCAAGGGTCTATAGCAACCCGCTGGTCGAGGAGAACAGAAAACATCGTTAAAGGCAGGATAGAGTCCCGAGGAGTTAACCGGATTTTCCCGGTTGGCGGTTAGCCCGGAGCCCGAGCATCATGATCGCGCGCAGTCAGGGCGGCGAAAGTCGCACAGTCTGCGAGTGCAGGTCAGCAAGGGTCTAACGCGAGCTGCTGGCAGAGGAGAATTGGTGAACCGCACCTCGGGATTCTTTTTTTTTTAATTCCAACAGCACTTTCACACCATAGATTTCAGCCCTTTTCAGCAGCGTCGTTTCAGCATTGAAGTATTTGGCATTTAGCCAGAAATGATTATCGCTGGGGTTGAATTAGTCCCCAGCGATAAAAAATGAGGCCTTTTAGTACAGGCTCCCGGGAAGTCAGCAAAAGGGCCAAATGCTAGGGGCTAAGGGCTAAGTGCTGCTTTCTTCCATTGACTTCATCTCCGCGCCGTAGCAATATTCTATGGATCCCTTAATTAATCAGTGAGAGTCAGTGCGCTTTTGTCCACAATGCGGCCAGGCAGCACAGGATCAGTACAAATTCTGCATGCAGTGTGGCTCCGATGTGAGCTCGATTCCCGCGGTCGGGCCCGCTACATTTCCCGCGCCGTTATTTCCTCCTGCAACACCCGATAAGGTGAGAGCTCGGACCGTATGGATCATTGTGGGCGGTTTGCTGGCGGTGGTGGGTCTTCCTACTCTGTTAATTGTTGCCGCCATTGTCATTCCCAACATCATGGACGAGCGCATCAGCCGCAACGAGAGCAGCGCGCTCCAGAACGTGAAAAAGCTGAATCACGCCTTGACGGTGTATCACGACACCTATCGGCACGGATACCCTGCAGGTCTGGCGCTCCTCGGTCCACGGGCCAGCGGCGCTCCCGACGAGTTCGGCGCCGCCCTGGTAGATGCCCCAAGCACCCAGCCTGAGCAATCGGGATATCGCTTTTCATACGAGGCCCGCGCGCTCGATGCCGCCGGGCACGCTACCGGCTTTGTGTTGTACGTAGATCCGGTGTCGCCCAACCAGGGACGGCAGCATTTTTATCTTGACCAGAGCGGAGTTATCCGCGGCGCAAGCACGACCGCCAGCCCGGAAAGCTCTCCCATCGACAATCCGCAGGGCGAGTCTTGCGACCTTTAGGGATCGCAGGCGGAAATGACTTGAGGAAACTCCGGCAAAATGTGGTATTAAACGCAATGCCAATTGCTGCGAATAGGAGGGAACAGCCATGAGATTTTGTCCGCAGTGTGGGGAGCCGGGAGCCGATAATCAGGCGTTCTGTATGAAGTGCGGCGCCAGCATCAGCTCCGCGCCTGCCGCTCCCATGCCTTACTATCCACCTGTCAAGGCGGCAAAATCTAACAACATGGTGATTATTCTCGTCGTAGTGGCTGCGGTGCTTGTGCTGCTGGTGCCTGTGATTCTTATCGTTGCCGCTATTGCCATTCCCAACCTGCTCCGCGCCAGGATTTCGGCCAACGAATCTTCGGCGGCTGCCTCTGTGCGCACTATTGTTACGGCAGCCATACAGTATCAGGCCGAGTACGGCCACTTTCCGCAGAGTCTCGATCAGCTCTCCCAGCCCCCGGGAAACTCCGCGCCCGATGAGAACCACGCTGGACTCATTGACGCCACCTTGGCAAGCCGTGCCAAGAACGGATATATCTTCAGTTATCAGGCATCGGATTCGCACCACGACGGCAAATTCGACGCCTTCACAATCAATGCCGATCCTATTCAGCCTGAGCGTACCGGAACAAAGTATTTTTTCAGCTCCGAAGATGGAGTTGTGCGATGGGAAACCAGTCGGCAGGCCTCAGCCGAGAGCCCACCTCTGCAATGAAGTTGTCAGTTGCCAGTGTGTTGATTCGTACGTCATCCGAAACATCTTGGTTTATTGATCCTGTATATATCGCAAAAAATTAAAGGACGGCGCTCAGGCCGTCCTTTAAAGATTAATTGTAACTGGCTTATGCCGGCTGCTGTCCTGGCGCCATGCCTGGAGCGCGCTCCGGCTTGAGTTCCGGTTTGAGCACGTGCTGAGGCGCGCCGTCATTGTCACTGGGAGCCGGTGGTTTGGGCAGTTCTTTGCCTTCGATCACCATTTTCAGCTCGTTGGCATCGAGCACTTCGCGCTCCAGCAACGCCTTGGCGATGCGGACGAGGGCCTCGCGGTCGGTCTCCAGCACGTTTTTGGCGCGCTGATAAGCTGAATCCACGATCTTGCGGACCTCGACGTCAATCTTCATGGCGGTCTCTTCGCTGAAGTCGCGGTGTTGTGCGATCTCGCGGCCCAGGAAGATCTGCTCTTCCTTCTTGCCAAAGGTCAGCGGACCCAGTTCGCTCATGCCCCACTCGCAGACCATCTTGCGCGCCATTTCGGTTGCGCGCTCGATGTCGTTGCTGGCGCCGGTGCTCATCTGGTTGAGGAAAATCTCCTCGGCCAGGCGGCCACCCATAAGGATGGCGATTTCGGTCTCCAGGTACTCCTTGGTGTAGTTGTGCTTGTCGGTCTCGGGCAACTGCATGGTCACGCCCAGCGCCATGCCGCGCGGGATGATCGTGACTTTATGCAACGGGTCGGCAAACGGAAGCTTGGAAGCAACTAGGGCATGGCCTGCTTCGTGATAGGCTGTGACCTTTTTCTCGTCTTCGGTGAGCAGCAGCGACTTGCGCTCGGCGCCCATCAGGACTTTATCTTTGGCCAGCTCGAAGTCAAACATGGTGACGGTCTTGCGATTATTACGGGCCGCCAGCAGTGCAGCTTCATTAACCATGTTGGCCAGGTCTGCGCCGGAGAATCCGGGTGTACCGCGCGCCAGAATGTTCAATTCCACATTGTCGGAGAGAGGAATCTTACGGGTGTGAACGCGCAGGATTTCTTCGCGTCCGCGTACATCCGGACGGCTTACCACGACGCGGCGGTCAAAACGGCCAGGACGAAGCAATGCCGGATCGAGCACATCAGGACGGTTGGTGGCGGCGACCAGGATCACACCTTCGTTCGATTCGAAGCCATCCATCTCAACCAGCAACTGGTTGAGGGTCTGCTCCCGCTCATCGTGTCCGCCGCCCAGGCCGGCGCCACGGTGGCGGCCCACGGCGTCAATTTCGTCAATGAAGATGATGCAAGGCGCATTCTTTTTGCCCTGCTCAAACAGGTCGCGCACGCGGCTCGCGCCCACGCCAACAAACATTTCCACGAAATCGGAGCCTGAGATGGAGAAGAAAGGCACGTTGGCCTCGCCCGCAACCGCGCGCGCCAGCAGCGTCTTGCCGGTTCCCGGAGGGCCGACCAAGAGCACGCCTTTCGGAATGCGGCCGCCCAGCTTCTGGAACTTTTGCGCTTCGCGCAGGAACTCAATGATCTCGCGCAGCTCTTCTTTGGCCTCGTCCACGCCGGCAACATCTTTGAAGGTAACTTTCTTCTGCTGCATGCTGAGCAGGCGGGCGCGGCTTTTGCCGAAGCTCAGGGCCTTGTTCCCGCCGGTCTGCATCTGGCGGATCATGAAGAACCAGAATGCTCCCAGCAGCAGCACCGGGCCAAAAAACATCAGGTAGCTTTGCCAGTTGCCCGAGCTTACGGGCTTGTAGTTTACCTGGACGTGCTTGTCTTTCAGAACGTCGATCAACTGTGGATAGTTGGAAGGAATGGTCGTATGGAAAGTGCTGCCATCGCGCAATTGTCCCTGCGCTTCGTTATTTTCCAAAGAGATAGATACCTTTTCGATATTCCCCTGGTCCACATAGTTCATGAAATCGGGAATAAAGTTGATCTCTTTTTCTTTGTTGCCGCCCCCTGATTTGATTACCTGGTAGAGCACAACAATAGACAACAGGATGACTACCCACACAACGATCGTTTTTACGGTTGAATTCACTACCGACTCCTAATTCCGCGGCCTACAGCCCGGATTGCAACTGCAAGACGTCTTTAACTATGACGCTTTCTGATTAGATGCGTTACAGCCAATTTCGACACTTGCGCCTTGCCGGGCACAAAAGCCATTAGTTTAGATTCTAAACCCTTTTCGGCAGGATGGATAAGAGAACTCAAGGATTAGAACCCTTGGTTCATTTACCCTAACCCAAAGTCTAGCGGACGGTTTCATCAGGCGGGTTTGAAAACCGGCTGTTTTCGATGCGCACATAGGGAAGGTTGCGGTTGAGGTGGGGCGATCCCAGGCCATAACCCGCCACAAAGGACTCATCGAGGACAAATCCGTAATAATCGGGCCGAAGCGAGACCCTGCGGGATGAGGACTTATCCAGAAAGGCCGCAAGTTTTACTGTAGAGGCGCCCTGCGCCTTGAAATGGTGCATCAGGTAGTCGCTGGTTATGCCGCTTTGCACCAGGCCTTCCACCAGCAGCACATGCTGCCCTTTTACGTTTACCGACGGGCTGTAGTTGATCTCTTTGCGCGAGGTGCTTCCGGTAGAAAGTTCATGCATATGGGGTTTGATGAACTGGCAGATCACCGGCACCTGGAGATTCCGCACCAAGTCGGTCATGAACATGAAGCCATTTTCCAGCACGGCGACCACACAGCACGTTCTGCCCCGATAGTCTTCCGAGATCTGCCGGGCCAATACCTGTATGCGTTTCTGGATCTGCTCTGGATTCAGCAGAATGCGCTCTTCAGTGGTAGCGGTGGCGCTCAAGTTCAATCCTCGTCATTTCTAAAATGTCTTAAATTCACAGATCTTCGGTTTCAAACTCTTCGATGAAAAGGCCACTGGTAGAAGCCGGCGCGTCGGCAGGCAGGCTGACGTGGGCAGGCGCGGGGAATCCCCGCATCCACACAATTTCGCCGCCACTGATAATCACCGGCCAGGATTTACGCTCTGCCTCCGTTTTCTTTTGCAGCAGCTCTTTCACTTTCTTTGCAGACTTTGTGTGTGCCGGCCAAAACCGGTCTCCATGACGCCAGTTCCTTATAATCAGCCCGCCACCCAGGCACTGTGGATTGAGAAGCTGGGGCTGATTATAACCCTGGAATGCCATTTTCCCGACTTCTTGCACAGTAATCAGGCGTGTGCGGATCCTGCGCCCGATCTCCGGAATGGGCACCGAACCAGGCACCGGAAGACGGTATTCATAATCTTTTGCCGCTCCCTTGATTAGACTTCCTTTTCGCAAAACAAGTTCCCAGGCGCCACCCCGTTGGGCGTACTCAGCCAGCCCGCCGGGCAACGTTATGCGCCTGGGCTTAAGCCCGGCTGGGCTATGAATCAGATGCCGTACAGCTTCGATATGTTCAAAATTTAGTGTTAGCCCCTGGCGCTCAGAGGCGGCGCGAATCACCCGCCGCAGCAAGGCAACAGGCAATTGCAGTAAAGGAGCGACCTGCAAACGGCCGCTCTCAGCCGCGTAAATCGTCTTCAATACCTCTTCTACCTTGCCGTTCCAAAACTCTTCCTCGGCTTGCGCCATCTCGGCCTGCTCGGCCAGTATCCTGATAATGCCAGGATTGAAATCCCGCTCCAGCAACGGAATCAACTCGCGCCTTATGCGGTTGCGAGTATGCTCGAGATTACAATTGCTGGAATCTTCCCGCCAGGGCTGATGGATGGATTCGAGATAAGCGGTAATCTCATGACGGGTCACCGCCAGCAAAGGACGAACAACACAAGGCACACCTGAATTGATCGTAGAGACGCAGCTTGCCAGGTCTCCCGGCGCCCGCGCCTCACCCATGCCCATAGGCTCGCCGGCAGGGAAGATGCTGGTTCGAATCGCGCTCAGGCCGCGGGTGCCGGCGCCACGCAACAAGCGCATCAGCACGGTTTCCGCCTGGTCGTTTTGCGTATGCGCCGTGGCAAGCTTGTCGAACCTAAGCCCGGAGACTGAATCCGTCCCCGTGAGAGCCCCGGCCTTCAGGCCGGGGGTAAGCGTTCCTGAAGTCATGGGCTTTAGCCCCGGCGCCTTCGTCACTTTCTCCAAGCCGAGCAGCGTCGCAAAATATTCATAGCGCAAGCTGCGCGCGGCCGCCTCAAGGCCCAAACCCTGTTCGCGGGCAAAGGCAGGCACATCAGCCGAGCCGCAAAAAAACTGCAATTCAAATTTCTCTGCCAGCTCGCGCACAAATTGCTCATCGCCATCGGACTCGGCCCCGCGAATCTTATGATTGAAGTGCGCCACCCCCAGCACGACGCCAAGTTCCCCGCGTAATTCCAGCATGAGCCGCAGCAGCGCCACCGAATCGGCCCCGCCGGAGACGGCTACTCCCAGACGGTCGCCGGGTCTAAGCAGGGCGTGCTGACGGATGAATTTGGCTACGGCTTCAATCACAATGAAATGGTATCGGAAAACAGCCAGAAAATTCTCGCCGCAGATGAACGCTGCCGGAGACTGGCAACAGACGGCGCGCCCAAAGAGACGATTTCCGAACTTTGCTCGTCGATTTCGTGGCAGCCTTGCTACAGATTGACTTCCCGGCTGGGTTGAGCCTGTAGCGTGTTCGCTGGCCCGTGGGCACTTGCTTGGTTTCGGTAAAACAGAATCTCCGCTACCCGCTCCCTTTAGAAAGAAAATGGTTCCGCAGTGATTTCTCCCATCGAGCGATCCTGTGCGCGAACGGGGCTAATTCTAGTGCCAGGCTATTGCATTACGGCGAAGGGATGAATACGCCCCAAACCGATCTCACAGAAACCTCGCCTTGCGCCCCGGCCCGATCCTGTTGAGTGCCATCATGAGAGCGGCATGACGTTGATTGCTCGGCAGCTTTTTGATTTGTCGCAGCGGAACCCACGTCATCGAAAAATCGACCTGGAACAATTTTCGGAGCGCTTTCGCTTCTTTGAAGCTGATATTGGTGCGAAGGCTGATTGTGGCGTAAAGCCAGGATGACAGAATCGAAAGAAACTGCCTGTAGAGGATCAACCATATGACGGTCAATATGACGATCATCACGAACACTGCGTCTGATTGTGTCGCAATACCCGCGCTCTGAATTCGCTCCGCCAAATTCAAGATGACGGCCGCTATGCCAAAAAGGATTGCGGAGACCAGTTTAAGCAGCCTGTCCCAAACGTGTGAATAAATCATGTCGCTATCGTCCACCGTCCCATTCTGCAATGTTTTGCGTCTGCGAGCAGCGAGCAACGAGGCCGCCGCTCGAGTTGGCTTCCTCGATCAGATCGTCGCCGTCCGCGAAGATGCTCGTGCCGCTCGAAGAAGATTTGTAAATGCGCTTCCCGAAGGGATCGTATTTGAAGGTAACTCCTGATCCGTGCCGCATTTTTTCGCTCCATTCCTCAAGGATTTTTCGCTTGAACCCCAGACGCGAGTTTCCGGGTACGCCTCTCCGGCAGCCAAGGGAAGTGCGCGCGGTTGTTCTTTAGACCCTCGCAGCATGGGGTCTATGATTGTACTTCGAGAGAGGGAGCTTGCAGAGCGGATCCGTTGGTGGCTGTGGCTAAGCTTGCATGACCGTCAGGCCGAGAGATTATTCCTGCGCGGGCGTATCGAGCGGCTCGACAGGGCTTGGCACGGCCACAGGCCGCGCTTGTTCTTCGATGTTGAACTTCACACTACGACCGTGATGAATTCCCGCTTGGGAACTGGTGCGCCGGGGTATCAACCAGCACACACGTTGGAGAAAATCTGTTGACCGGAGCCCGTGCGTGTAATTAAGCTGGCGAAGTGCTTGCGAATCCTGGAAGAGTATGAAGCCGGGAAGTGGTGTAAACCCTAAATTCACAAATGATTAAAGTCATATAAAAGCCGTGAGAAACCGGGGTGCGGAGAAGGCAAATGTTGAGAACGGCTGCTGGTTTGTAGAGCTTCGAGGAGAACTATAAGATGGCACGTATTGTTCAACACGCAATGAACTGGGGCAAGAAACGTCCTCGTCTTTTTTTTTCTCTGATGGCGCTGCTTAATCTCTCCGTGACACTTTACAACTGGCACACACTGAAGACGGAAAATAGCTACTATCCGGTGGCCGCCATTGTCTGCCCCGCAGGCGTGATTCTCTTCGGCGTTGCTGCCCTGTTTCCTGGCTTGTCCATCGTCTCGTTCAACGTTGGGCAATTAAAGAAGCGGGGACCAATGCACTACCTGTTGGAGATTGTTGCCGTTGCCGCCGGCCTGCTCAACTGGTATGCGATGACCCGCTAGCATAATCTCCGAACCAGAGCGTTGCCTGCATACACACATCGCCGATCATCCCATCAATCGCATTGAGGAACTGCTCCCGTGGAATGTCGCCAGCCAGCTCACAATTAGGTAGTTGAGCTACGGCGATCCAGTAAGTTTGAGATGTCTGGACAGGAGAAATGATGCGATTGCGACTTGTCCTGGCCGCACTCTGTGCTGTTCTTAGCACGACGTGCGAACTCCCCGCTCAGGATCGAGAAGAGGGGCGGAATGAATTCAGGTTCCGGTTCGTTCCCTTAATGGAAGGATCTTCTTTTTCTGTTCGAGCACTTTGAGAATGCTTGCATCCACCAGATAACGAATCGTCGCGCCACAGGCGACACATTCCGTTTGCTTCAGTTCTTCGGTAACAATGTTGTCGGAAATCGATGACGAACGCAGGCACTCTGGGCACGTTACCACGACGTAATCAGCGTCCTGCTTGGGAATCCACAGCGGTGCTCTGTCAGCTTTACCGAGGTTTGGTCGTATGGGGGAATCCGCAATCAATTCCTTTATCTTGGCCAAGAGCAGCGCTGGCGTATAGCCGCCCTTTTGGAAGAAATGGTCGACCAGCAGACCAAGCGGCATGCTGGCAAGAATGTATTCGCCGCTAATGGCAATCGTCGGGATGTGAGGAAATCGGCGGCGAACAATTGACAGCAGCTCAAACCCGGACATGCCCGGCATCCTCAGGTCAGAAAGAATGATGTCAGGTAAGGCTTCCCTAAGGATTTGCAAGGCGACGAACCCGTCCTCCGCAGCACGAACTGAAAACCCAAAACCGCGAACGATAGCGGCAGAGGTTTCCAGCACGAGCGGATCATCTTCCACAATCAACACTCGGCATTTAAAAGCCCGGCCGGAGTTCATACCATGCTTCCTTCGAGCCGAATTATACTCCCTTTGCCGGAAGACCCGGTCAATTGGCGATAACACTTTGGTCTCGTTATTTAACGAGATCTTCCATAGCCACATTTCTTGCCCTTCGGGCTCTGAACTGGTCATTCAACTCGGGATCACCTATTTATTTCGGCCGTTCGACTTCTCCTACTCCGAAGGTAAATGCGTATTCATCTCCAGCGGGGCTGAACCCATACTCGCCTTCGCCTAATTGGTCTTTAGGACTAATCGCGAAGCAGCCGCTATCCGCAGGCTCAAAAGTGATTGGAATCTCCGAATCTGATAGCACTGATTTGGCCCCTCCAATCCAAATATTGAGCTTCGTTAACGTAACCTCCCGCGAATTCTTTGTAGAGTGAAGTTTGTAGAGTTTATACCGCGTCGGATCGATACTACAGACGCGGAAGTTCTGCGGTTTTTCCGCTTGCGATGCGCACAGCCGCGTGTGCCCCTTTCATCTTCGCCGAAAAATGAACACGCCCGCTGGCCGGCGCTGCCTCTTTTTGCAACGTTTTGAAGTTCGGGCCATCGGCATAATACACAACTCCAATCTCATGCGGAGCTGTATCCTGCGGAGCCGCGCTCGCAGGCAAGACTTGCGCCCATCCCGTCCCCAAAAAAGTAATCACCAACAAACACACGACCCCCAACATCCGCCGCACACACCGCCATCGCATCTGTCGCATACGCAAGTTCCTCTTTTTCTAAGAATCAATCGTTTCGATTGGAAGCAAATCCTTATCAAATGCCGCCTGTCGTGACCGGCGGAAAACAGCGGGATTGGCCCCTCTAATTAATCAAGTGTCGGTTTTGCAGAAAGTATTGGAAGTTTTTTTGGGTTTTTCACGCTTGCAACAGGGCTCTGGCTTAAGCCCCGGGAAAGCAAAGGGAACAAATCATTCCTTTCTGCCGAAGGCCAACACGCAGCGAAGCGAAGTGTTCAGAAAAATAGTAGGTTTGGAACGACGAGAGCCATAATTACGTTGCGGTTTGTCCAAACCCGATTTTTTGGGCAAAGCTAAGCAGAGTGGATGACTTTAAAGATCGATGCCGATTGGACTGAATTCCACCGATGATATTCAGCCCCTTTGCCTTGCTCTGGGGTAATAGCCTCGGCAACCAATGGGATTGCGAATAATAACGGGGCGATAGCTTGTGCTATCGCCCCCCAGAAGCTTGTCCCGCTAGAACGGGTCAAAGCTGTGCGAGAACTGCAAATTGTTCTGCGCAATACCGCTGCAGGTGGGCGAAGCAAAGGCTTGACCTGCACAACCGCCGTTGTCTCGTGCCAGTGACCAGAATGCAAGCCGCGTGACGTAACTGTTCGCATTGGCAAAGTTCAGCACCGTGTTGGCGTCGCTGAGCTGGAAGACCTCCCCTTGGGTGTCGTTATGGCCAATCATCACCGTAATGCCAACCGAAGAACTCAGACCGGCTTGTTGGATTTGCCCGTGGACTGCTTGAGCAGCATCGATGGCATCCAGTCCCATCTGGCCGCCGTTGTCGACCGACCCTCCGTAGTCCATCGCCATGACGTTGATCACGTTGGGGTTGAACCCGTCCTTATGCGCCTGGGTAAGAACGTCCATGCCAGTGAAGACCAGCCCCGTCGGCAGCACCGGCAGGGTGTAGGAAACAACCAGGTTCGGGTTTGCCGCCTTCAGTCCTTTCAGCGCCTGGTCCAGTACCGGCAATCCCGCTCCGCCGCCAAGCGTGTCGCTCGCCTCCATGTCGAAGTCGAGCATGTTGACTCCATAGCGGCTAAGCACCCCCTGCAGGCTGGCCTGCAGTGCGCCTGCGTTGTTGCAGGCACCCACAGTGGCCCCTTGCGCGCCGCCAAACGAAATAATGACATTCACGCCATTGGCTTGCATCTGGTGCACCACAGACTGAACCGTGGTGCCATTGGCCAGGCTGTCGGCCGGAAGCGTTCCTCCTAACCCACCCCAACCATAGGAACAACCCCCTTCGTTAATCAGGAAAGCCAGGGTAATTGATTTAAGTCCGGCATTCTGCGCCGTAGCCACAATGCCTTCGCTGACCGTGAGACTCATGTCGTTATAAGGAGCAAATAGTTTTGATCCAGGTGGCGGTGGCGGTGTTATTCCCGGGGTTGTCACGCTGGCCTGGTTCGAGGCTGCCGACGTCCCGCTCGGGCCCACGCCCTTCACTACGTAGAAGTAAGTGGTCAAGGCGACAAGCCCCGTATTGGAGAACGACGTAGAGCTTACGCCACTCGCGATCTGGTTGCTGCTGGAGGGTGTGAAGCCGCTGGTCGTGCTGCGGAACACGTCGTAGGTCACCGGGCAGTTCGAGGCGCTCGCGATCCAGCTCAGGTTGATCTGGCTGGCCGAGACCGCGGTCGCCGATAGTCCGCTCGGCGCCGTCGGCACGGTGCAGGTTCCAATGGTGACCGGGTCGATTTCGATCCCGCTGATCAGCGCGTTGTTGGTCACCGAGGTGAACGTAATCACGAACTGCCCGCTCGCGTTCGCCGGTTCGGTGAACTGCTGGGCGTTGGCGATGTTCTTCCCGCCCGACGCCGCCAGGATGTCGAAGTGCGTCAGCACCTGCGTTCCGTTGATGGTCACGTTGAACACCCGCGAGCCGGCGGTGGCGAAGAACGTCTCGGCAAAGTGCAACCGGACCACATAGTTGGTTCCGGGGGTGAAGCCGGGGATGGTGTAGGTGAAAGATCTGACTGTAGCCGTGGCGATGCGCGCCGACTGGTATACGGCTGCCGGCGCCGGAAGGGCTACCTTGCTGAGGTTGATGGCGTTAGCATGATTGATCGTCGCGCCGCCGGAGAAGTCCTTGTCGGCAACGAAGGGGCTGACCGCCGGCCCGCCGGAATTAATGGCAATGATTTGCTGTGCCGATGCCAGGCTTGCCAAGCATGCAAGCGCAAGCAGGGATGCAGCCACCACCACAAGCTGTCTTAACCAACCATACGGCTTCACATTGATTTTCATGAACCGACTCCTTATAAGGTTTGCGATTTGGCGCTTCGACTTCCACGCCCGTTTGCATAAATGAATTTCCTCAGATCCGATTGGATAATCTAAGGGTGTTCTCTTCGTTGTTTCTGATTTTTGTCGCTCCTTTTGACATGTCGCTGAATACGAGTCGAAGAATGCGCGAAGAGAACACAGAATTGTGAGGGCTTTCGTAGAGCCAGTACTCTAAGCCCCCTGCGCAACTCGGGCGCTCTCCAGCCTGGGATGAGTCGCTAGCCACCTGCACAAAAAGCCCGCACATTATAGCCATCTCAATTTCGGTAATCAAGCTTTATTGAACGGTCAAATGGGCGATGGAACAGTTAAGTAAACGCGCATAACGTGAATGGATCCCCCCTTCGAAGAAACTTGAAGGCGGTTAAGCTGGTTCGGGCTGAGGCGGGTGACATCGCCCATCCGCGCGTTTCGGTCATGGAAAGTTATTAGCTTTACTGAAAAAATGATTTCGCTGGAGCCACTGGTTAAAATGGGTTTTCGAATCCAGCAGGAGGAGCAGAATCCGTTTTTAAGGGATACAACTCCTCACGTAAATAGCGATGTGCCCGCGAGCATCGTCCGCACTGATACTCAAACCCAGTAGGAACCGAATCTTCTATTTCGGTTTGCCCGGTATCAGGCCCGATGTACTTAACTGCTATCGCGGTTCTGCACTGGGGAGTTTTGCACGTCACGGCTAGATAGATATGTGTCATATGTATCACTTTCCCGTTGTATCACTTTCCCGTCCTAGCTTTTATTGCCTTCTTGCGCTCTTCCCATTGTTGGAAACGAATGAGGGAACGCCCGTCTGCTATCTCTTTTTGAGCCCAGTCTCTTAAACGGTCAGTTTTGAGTGTTACGGAAAAATTCCATTCCACAACTTTGTGTATGGTTGGCGAACTGCTGTGAGGCATAGAGGCAAAATCGTCCCATGTAATTTGAGCGAATGGGTGCATTGGTTTAGTTGTTGTTCCCCACTGGCGCAAGGAGAAATTGAAATTTGTCCATGCAACTAGATCGGCACATTGCAAGCCAGCTAGTGTCGCACGCCGACGAAAGTTGAAGTTTGTATATTCATACTCGAATCCGCGCTGACTGCGTGCCTCCTCTTCTGCTTGTTCCATTACGGTTTCGATTTCTTCCCTGGCTGGGTCTTTTTTTTCCATCCAGTCAAACAGCCATTCATACGGTTCAGATACACGTCTGTCTATCCGCCAGCGCTGCGCAAACTGTACGACATGTCGAACCGCCCAACTGTAATGATATTTTCCGGCGAACTTGCGCAACTGTTCGGGCACGCAGTTTTCGTAATCATCTTTTTTTACCGAGAATGAGAAGATTTGCACGATGTACTTTTTTGTGATTTCTCGTATACGTCTAAAGACGCGTTCTTGCTTTGCGTCGTCCCATTTCCCGAATTCAGATTTGTAATTGCGAGCAACAAACTCAGAAGTGTGAAAGTCGGTAAAGCCTTCTTTCTTCTTGAGTCTGTTTAGCTCATTTTCCATTTGAAGGATGCGTTTCGCGGGCACGATTAGCGCGGTCGCGCAGGCGATGGCTTGACTCGGACTTGTGCCGCTGTCATCGAGATAAACTGTAAATGGCACTAAATACCCCTCGTTCCACCGTAGCTCTTTTCTGCTAATGAGCATGTGGTATATCGGAAATCTAAAAGCTGATAAAAGGCATATACCTATGCCCTCATACACGTATACCCTCCCATGCTAGAATCAAAATCAGCATGGCCAAGGCATACATGCCAAATCACCCAAAACCTTCCACCAAGAGAATTTGTCGGTATCATTGAGTTTCTTCCCGCTCTCATCTTTGCGTTGTTAAAACGAAACATTGCCCATCAAGGTAACGGAATAGATTGAATGGCTCAACACTGACGTAAGTGCCATTCAGACCGCGCACACTGAATTTGCCGTGACAGGGCTATTTGGCTAAATTCCTAAGTGGGCTGCTTTTGTTTCTATGTTACTAAGCGCGAATTTCGCTTTTCTTATCTCATCAACTATATGTATGACCCTTGAGGCAAGGACATCACCTTGTTTGAATACAGGCGCCCTGCCAAGTAATTCGGCTGGGGCTGGATGGTTCTCAAAAACTACATCCTCTGGTCTTGCTTGGAGTAATGCTCCAAGATTGGCCAGAACTACCCCTAAGTTCCCTGCTTCTGATTCAAGTGCAGCCAGCCTTATTTGTAACTCTCTACGCTCCCTAACAACTCTACCTATTGCCGCATCCTGATCTTCTGGACTCATTTAGCCCTTGCTCCTTCGCTATATATTCTCCACAAAAGAAAGGTGAAAATCAATAAGCGATTCTTCTTATACAAATGAGTACATCTATAAGTATTATAAATACAACAGCGTAATAGCTTAGTGCTATCCTACTCATGGAGTGTGTCTAGGAGGATGATGTGGCAGAGATTAAAGCAAAGCAGGCCGCTGATTACCTCATCAGATTCTCTCAAGAGGTTGGCGATCCTGTAACAAATCTTAAATTGCAGAAGCTTCTCTACTATGCGCAAGGGTGGTATTTGGCCCTTCATGGTGGCAAACCACTTTTTGATGAGCGTATAGAAGCATGGCCTCACGGTCCGGTCGTGCCGCCAGTATACGGAGCATATAAGGAGTGGGGATGGAATCCGATTTCCGGTCAAATTGCGGAGCCTGCTCTAGCCCCAAACATCAAATCCTTTCTGAATGAAGTTATGGAGGTATACGGCATACATAATGCTTACTATCTCGAAAGACTTACTCACCGCGAGAAGCCGTGGTTAATTGCGCGTGGAGATACACCTGAAGGGGAGCCATCGAATGCGGTAATCAGCATTAAAGATATGTGGGAATATTTCACGATGGCGTCAAAAGAAAGTGAAGATCAAAAAGCCCAAGCCCATAGAGGGTAGTAAGAACATACCACCCGCACCAGAGCTTAATGAAAATGCAGAAATAAGATTTTCCTTTAGATACCTAGACATTCATAGCAATGCTAAATTTATGCTCAAGCATTGCGATGAAAACTATTTGGAAAAGCTGCTTTTAAGGCTAAAAGACATTAACTCTGCCACGCTGAAGGAATTCCGGCAATTCAACAAAGCAGAGATGCGGAATCATGTAATTGTTTTCTCTGAGACCTCAGAACCTGGCGGTTTTACAAGCCTAAATGGCCAACTTCGCGCTAAAGAAGCATGGCAATTTCAGATTACAAAAAGCACTCATGGGAGAGTACACGGGTTGCTCATTAATGAAACATTCTTCATTGTGTGGCTTGATCCGTGCCACAAGCTGTATCCAGGCAATGGGGATTGCAATCATTGAGGCTTTGCCGTTTTTCTTATATTGGCCTCTAGCAAGATTTGCTGTCTTACATCTCGGTCAAAATATCCCGCATTGCTAGAATTGCTTCTCGCGTGAAGCCCTTTGAACGCCCACCAAAGCCCGGACGCTCTAATAATTCATCCAAGGTTCGTCGGCCGGGTGGGGTTTTCGTGTCGGTCTTGGGAAAGTTCATCGGCGGGGCCGCTGGGAGCCGCGCTGCTATTGGCGAAAACGCGAACCGGGGAGGGCATTACCTGGATTAGTGCCCAGCCCCGCTGCGCTTGTGCCTTGCCGATCAACAACCCGGCTCCGCAGAGTGGTTCAAGAGCAGACCCTGAATCAGCAGGTTCTCGATCATGGGGCTGAAGACCCTTCCTGAGCCCGAGTCTTCGCCGCCAGGCGAGGCTCGTTCCATGGTTTTCAGCAGAAGACTGGCGAGGTATCCCAGAGAGGTGGCGGCGTGCACGTCAATTTCACCCCGGCTGAGCAGGGTGATCGTCTGGCCGAGAAACGCCGCAATATCTGCAAGCGAAAGCAATGGATTGGCGAGCAATTCTTCCGGCAGGTCGAGGTAATGCTCGGCCCGGTAGGCGCGCATCCTTCCGCCGTCGCGGCTCGCGGCTGCACGCTTTTTCTTCTGCGCCGGATCGTGGAAAAAACAATAGTCCCTGCCCTGCTGGGGATGGGCCTTGCACTGGGTTCCGTCAGCGCGCTTATGGGCGCAACGGCGAACTTGGTCGGGAGTTGAGATTTGTGGGTTCATCGGTATCCTCCTTTGGATACTGAGGACTATGATGACCTGAATTTTTACGAAAGCAACAATGTGATATCACTTTGGGAAAAGGGCATACAAAAATAAAAAGTGAGTTGCAGTTCAGTTGAAGTCGCGCTGGCTGCAGGCACATTAAGCACGTGTGTAAACAGATTCGTTGTGCGTCCAAAACTACGCCAAGTAAACTTCTGCAGACACAAATCCGCGCAATCCGTGAAATCCGCGGTGAGGTTCTTTGTCAAGACTTTGATACCGCAATGGCATCAATCATCCCCGGACCCCCGAAACTGTTGTTTTCCGAACTATTCCGGCTGGCCAACGGCAGCTTCGTCATCGGCGCTATTCTTGGCTTGCAGCAGAATGCTGACCATGTAGGCGACCGTCGTTCCCGCGCGCAGGTCGATTTCGCCCCGGCAAGCCAATTCCAGCGTCGTCCTCAACAGGTCTGCCAGCGCCCCCGTCGTAGTCAACGGTTGCGTGAACATATCCGTTGGCAGCCTGAGGGTGCTCTGCGCCTTCTGGCCGCGCATCGTCCCGCCGTCGCGGCTGGCCGCCGCCCGCTCCTCCGTCAGCAGCGGGTCGTGAAAAAAGCAATACTCGCTGTACCCCTGCCGGTAAGCCTTGCACTGGCTCCCGTCCTCGCCGATATGGCGGCAATGGCGGCTCTGCTCGTTGCTCATAAATAGCTCCTCAATGTCGAAAATGCGGACGCCGGTTACCGGCGCACCTTCAGAACAATGATGCCTTGCAACCAGCAAAAACGGAATGATTTGATATCACTTCTGCGTAGTGGACGGGAGATACGATTTTTTTATGCAACTTTATTTATTTCTGTAGGGGTTCGGATTTTGTCATCCCGACCGGAGCCGCGCTTTTTGCGGCGGAGCGGAGGGACCTGGCAGTCAAATTTGTTTCAGCGGCACGTCGTGTTGCCAAAGTAGACTACGAATCGAATCATTTCCGCAGTGCTGGTGCGGATGGCAAAGCGTTGGGGGCGTTCAGGATGACAAATCGTTCTAACCAAGTCGCAAGCAGGCCAGGTGGGTTTACAATGGTGGCGTTTTCGCTGTCAAAAACGAAATTCTGGGTTAGAAGGAGAAGCCCGCTTGCACTCAACGGAACTCAGCACATTCAGGCTCTCGAAATATCTGCACGAAGTAGATGATCAGGTCTTACAATGGGCGCGACCGATCTTTGATCTTCTTATCAATACGTTGATTGCAATGCCAGAAAGCAGCAGTGAAAACGAAAAGCTCCGATGTTTTGAGGTTTGCGTCAACGCGCTGAATGAATTTGAACTCGACATCGACACCATCCGGCGTGAAGACTTCTGCGATGCGCTCTACGAGATCGGCAAAATCGTAGGACTCGATCCAAAAACAGATTATGTCGACAAGTGGCGCTACTGGTAGGGGAACGACTCCGTTGGTGAAGAAGAAATTTATGTTCCAATACTGGAACCTATCTCATAAATACGAAGTAATACCCGAGCGGAGTCAAAAACCCATCGCGCTGTAGACATTCGGAGTTTTCCCGAACGTCAAGTCCTCGGAAAAGTGATATCAAAACATTGCCTTTAGCAAAATTGATGTCATGATCTATTTGCGGGTTCATCCCCAAGGTCTTTAAAAACTTGAAGTGCGCCATCCACCTCCCACAAAGTCAAAGGGAGACGCCCGCCCAAGCCAAAAAGGTTACTTAGTAACCCCCCCACCCCCCAAAAAACAATTTCAAGTTTCAAATTTCCACTCGCGCCGGCAAGCTGCAAAGCCAACCATACCTACGGAATGTCGCTCACCATTCCCCCGGCACACCGAATCGTGCCAAAAGCGGTGACCAGGGTGCTTCCGGCTTATCCAGCAGAGGCCGCGGCGCAGCATGTGCAGGGTGATGTGGTGATGGATGTGACGCTCAAAGATGACGGTTCGGTACAAAGACGTGGCAGTCATCCAAGGTGATCCCCAGCTTGCTCATGCAGCGACTGATGCCGTGAAGCAGTGGAAGTATCGGCCGCTGGTCGTGAACGGCAAGCCGGTGAACAAGCTCGTCGTGGTGCTGACGTTCGACAAGCACGGAAAGGTGCATTAAGTTCAGGTTAAGTTTTGCGCCAATTTCATGTTAAATCGTAGAAAGAAGTCATTTGTGCTTAAAGTTTTCTCCGTGTCTCTGTGCCTCCGTGGTGAGAATTCCCGCTTCCGCCGTAGCATTTTCATCGGCTACTTCTGTGACATTGTGTGATCGGGAGTTAATGGGGCAGCTCCGAAATTGACACTGAACCTCTTGCACCATACGGAGACTGTGCGATATTTCGACAAGTCGATATCGGACCCGAGAGTGTAATTCTGGTCTCCGATGTTCCCTTTGATGACGCCCAGATCGATAAAGCCGGCGCGGAGGACGGTTGCATGGTCTTTCGCATCATCGGCCGCGACCATGTAGACGTGCACGTCAGGACCATTGGATGTCTTGAAGTTTGTTAAGCGGAGAACGCGGCTGCCGTCCCTGAACCGATAGATGGTTGCCGTGCCCTCCGTGGGATGCAAAACGCTGTGGAACGTTCCCGACGCGAGCGTCTGTGCTGAGCCCGCTTGCCCTTCCGGAAACGCTTCGTTGACGGTTTGACTGACCAGGAGTCGCTCTGGCCGAAATGCGTACCACGCAACCAAGCCCGCCGCGATAACGATCGCCAGAATGACAAATCCCCGTTTCCTCATGGTCGTATCCTCCCGAGTTTCCACGTCCGGACCTTATCCCAAGAAAATTAGACAAGGTGATCCACTGCTGGGATGCCAAAGAACCGGCGGCAACAGAAGCGTCAACATCTGTCAGTCAGTTACTGCACTACTTCATTATCCGACCGCGCCCACATTTGTTCAAAGTCGTCGTTGAAGAACCGGATTTCTATGGGGTTGTTGGTAAAACGGGCATTGTTGTCTTGCGTCTTTTCTCCGGCCGGGGACCAGTTGGCGCTGCCGTCGCGCAGCAAGGTGCCATCGATCAAATAGGCTTTGAGATGCATCAAGTCGCGGCGCCCGCTGGCTTTTACGCGGACCTGAATGTTTTGCTCTCCGCGAAACATGTCTGTGGTTGACTGGTCGTGATGCTGGGCGGCGTTGCGCTGCTCGGTGTCGTATTGTTCGCGGTCGCGGTAGATGCGGATCTCCACGCCATCATGGGCCAACTTAATGAGCTCGTCTGCCAATGGCTTGTCGGTAAAGCTATACATGGCGATATCCATCGAAAGCCGGGCGTGCTCCAGGCGATAGAGATCAAGGTGTTCCAGGTCTTCGGGCGGGGAGAAATGGTCTTCGAAGATGAACTCGCCAGGTTTGGCGTCTTCAATTGCCGGCGCGCCGAAATGAAGGTGGCTGCGGAAGTGGAACAGCAGGGCCAGAGCGGCCACCACCAGCACGATTGGGAGCCAATTGCCAAGACGGCGTAACATAGAGAGTTTCTAGATTAAAACACAATGGTCGGCCGCCACCCTTAATATTCCATTTTATAGTCGAGCTTTTATTTTGCGCTTGTTCGAGGGAACCCGTTTCACAAACCTGACCCGGCACTCCCGCCGCCGTAATATGTAGAGTCAAGGAGACTTGTATGAGACAGGGGTTCACGCTCGCATTTACGGTGATTCTCAGCATTAGCGCGTTAGCCCAGGCACCGGCGCAAAATGCCCAAACTCCCAAGGCGGTGATCGAACAATATTGGAACCAGGAAGCGAATGGGGGGCGGTTGACAGATGCGGGCTGGAACAGGGCGAATACTTTTTTCCTGAAGCCTAGCTCGCCGCCCCCCACTCGGTGATTATGGTTGTCAATGGAAGCTTTGCCGTTGACGAACTTTCTGCTAGCGGTAGCACGGCAACGGTTATCGTGGGGGTTGGAAGAATCCTCGGGAAAATTGATTCCGATATGAAGTTTATTCCGCGATCATCTGACGCGATCAAGCAAGGCATACTTTTCACGCTTATTCGCAATCAAGAGATCGGCGCAGATGGGAAGACTTTAAAGGATGCCGGTCCTGCACAATGGAAAATCGATACGAAAGCAAATGACAATGTAGTATGGCTCAATTTAGATACAGCAATAAGGTACGTTACTGAAATAGGAAATAAGACAACGGTTGCCTCAACCGCGAGAAATATTAAAGAAACCCTCGTTACATTAGGGCGCTATCGTTAAATGGGAGGATTGGAGCTGTTAGAGAAATGTTCCCAACCGCTGCGATGCAACCTTTCGATTGTGCCATCGTTATGCAGGATTCTCAGGGAAGCAGTGCCTTTTGTTTGAGATAGAATCTCGCCGATTTTCGTGATCGGTATTCCCATGATTCGGGACGGCATTTTTTGGCTGCGGGAAACGGTAAAGAGCAGTTCATAATCCTCTCCACCATGCAGGGCAAAACCCAATTCCTGTGCATCTTCCTGTGACAGGCGAGCTGCGGCAGAGCGCCTATGCAGGCGCGCGCGCGGAATGGCCTCGCGCTCGATGACCGCTGCCACGCCGCTTTCTTCGCAAATGTGCCACAGGTCGTTGGAGAGGCCATCGCTGATATCAATCATGGCGGTTGCCGCGTGGTGCTCGCGCAGCCACTGGCCTATCTTAATGCGGGGTTGGGGGAAATAATGGGCGGAGACGGTCTCGTCTGATATTTTAGAGCCGGAACTGGACCTGCGTTCCTTACGTTTCAAGTTTGCCAACATCTCGGCCGAGCCTCCCAAGACTCCGCTCACATAAATCAGATCATCAGGGCGCGCGCCTGAGCGCAGAATTGCCTTCCCCTTGGGGACGCGGCCCAGCACAACAATATCTGCGCTAATACCCTCGGGACTGGTGGCGATATCACCCCCGGCCAAAGTGACACCAAAACGCTTTGCCAATCTGTCAAAGCCTTTGAAAAATCCATCCACCCATTTTTGTGAAAGGTGGGCCGGAAGGCCCAGCGAGAGAAAGGCAGCCACCGGCTCGCCACCCATGGCGGCAATATCGCTCAAGCCGCGCGTCAGACAGCGGTGTCCGACCGACGCAGGAGGGTGCCAATCAGTGCGAAAATGTACGTTTTCAATGCAAAGATCAGTGGTTACCAGCAGGTCGTGGGTTTTCGATGCCGCCAACACCGCGCAATCGTCCCCGATGCCTTTGCGGATATTGCCCAGAACATTGTCTGATGGAAGGCGCCTCGGGGAAGACCGGCCGGCCAAAGCCCGGATCTTCTCAATCAGCAATAGCTCGGGTAACGGCATTGGAGCCAATATACAAGAAATTCATAGACATACGCCGCTCTCAGCGGGCGAGCGAGCCGCTTTCGGAGATGAGGAACCTCCAGCAATGGTCTCGAACTACGCCCCAATGCGAATTGCGAGTAGGGCAACATTTGGTTACTAAAGTCCATCTTTCTATGTGCCGCCTTGTCCAGAATGTCAATATGACTCATGTAACTACTTCGTCACGGCCAATTCATTGACACAGGCCACCTGCTTTGTTAGGTTTATGGGGCCGTTTTCCCGGAATAGGTTCTGTCGGATGTGCCCCTGGATGGTTTACCGACCATCACCGATAGTTTCTTGATGCTCAAGACCAGGGAGCATTGAATCGGTAGTCAACAGAGGGCCAATCGTAGTCGGTGTCAGACCAGCACTCGTCCCCCAGAGTGGGGCGAAGGGGTTACATTTTGCGAAAGCGCTACTACATCTTTTTTGTTTGCCGCGACGCCGAAGGGCAGATCCGCAAGATCCCCATTCCAATTCATTATTTATATGTGTTTCTTGCCGGGGCGCTGATCGGCATGTTTACCATCACCGGAATTGCCGGCTCTTATACCCGCATGCTGGCCAAAGTGGCGCGCTTTAATCAGCTCAGGACCGAAAAAGAAATCATTACCACCCGCTATAACCAGTTGGAGCAGGTTGCGCAGGAGAAAGATGCGCAGGTGGCGTCGCTGGGTTCGCTGGCCAGCGAGGTTTCGTCGCTCTATGGTCTTAAATCCGATCCTATCCTGGAAAATGCCATCTCCGGCTCTCTCAATCATGAGCAGGTCAGCAGTTCCCTCGACCAGCTTTATGCTCTACGCAGTTCCGCGCTGACCGGGGTTACGTCTATTGCGCTGAGCTCGCCTCCGGTAAAGAACGCAACCACCGCCGACTGGATGAGGATGGCCGAAGCCCCGAATCTTTGGCCGGTGGAGGGAATGGTGACGGGATCGTTCGGCGAGCGAATTGATCCGTTTAATGGCGAGGGCGCGTTCCACAGCGGAATCGATATTTCCAGCAGCTATGGCCATCCGGTCATTGCTCCCGCTGACGGCGTGGTCACGATGGCGGAAGAAGTTGGCGGCTACGGACGCCTGGTTCAGATTACGCACACCCACGGCATCAGCACGCGTTATGGGCATCTTTCTGGCTTTGCGGTTGTCCCCGGCCAGCGCGTGCAGCGGGGCGATGTAATCGGTTATGTGGGCCTGACCGGACGCAGCACCGGCCCGCACCTGCACTATGAAGTCCGCATCAACAACACACCGGTAAATCCTTACAAGTACCTGCGCACTACGCTGGCACAGTCGGTTGTGATTGCCGCCGGGTCGTAGGCAGCAGTCAGCAGTCGGCAATCAGCCCGCGAGCAGCATTCCACACGCTAAAGATGTAGTTTCTTGCATGGGCAAGGTTGGTCAATAGCTTCGATTAACACGCTCTCATTACTTCTTTCCTTTTTTTTCTTTTGGTGACGGAGCAGATGCCGCTTCCGAAGGTTGTTGCTTCAGCGCGGCGGGCGCATCGCGGGCAAGCTTTTTCACGAAGCCGATAGGGACATCTGCGGTAAGAACCGTGCGGCTTCCTTCCTGGGTGACCTGCAAGCTGTCAAAGAAATTTTTTACGTCGGCATCCGGGCCCTGTGTTCCGATATTGGTTTGCAGCGAGCGAAAGAGGCCCAAGAGCGTGCCCAAAGTATCGGCAACTTTGCGCGCATCTTCCTCGCTTGCCGTGAGGGCCTGCGCTTTCAACTCGATCGAACCAGCATAGCGCAGGGAGGCAACCCAGGTGGTCTGGGCCGGCAGCGGAATATCGAATCCGCCGGGCAAGCTGAGGTTGGTGCTGTTGCCGGGTGAGGAATATTTCCCAATGGCCCACGCCAGGCTGCCAAAAGGAACATCTTTGTAGTGCTCGCGCACCAGCGCAGGCGCAAGGAACGGCAGCCTGACTCTGGGAGAGCGGTCGATCATCTGGTGAATTACCTGTGGGCTCTCCATATTGGAGACTGCGACTTTATTTGCGCTTATGATAGCCACTCGCACCAGCCGGTCTTCGACAGGAATGGTGAAAATTTCTTTGCCGCCGTATATTTCCGTCGTCCGGGAAATTCTGCGGAAGTATTGGTTTACGCGTTCGCGGTCAAAGCTCCCCTGGAAGACTTCAGAGAACCTGGTTTCCTGGACTGCTGCTCCGGAAGCATTTCCGGCGGGTTGGGGCGAGGCGGGTTGCGCCGAAGGAAGATGAACGGCGATGCCAACTTCATCCAGATCGCGTTCAAAGTCGAAGCCGGTTTGCTGGATGAAGTTTTCGTAGTCGGGGTCATGGCTGGTTTTTTGCAAGCTGGCGAATACATTGGCGAGACGCAGCGGCGTCAGGTTCAGGTATACGACGGCGTCAGATTCCGGCAACAGGCGGACGCTCTCGGGGGCGGCGTGCACCCACATCCACAGGAAGATTCCAATAATTATGGCCACAAGCAGAAACAGAGAGAGCAATACGTATGTTTTTTTAAATCGCATCGTGTGTCATGACTGGCGGAATACGCTGATTTCCGCTAAAATTCATAGAGTCGGCATCATAGCATTTTGTCCTGTCGGCATAGTTACTGTTGAATAACACCGCGGCTTGCTGCCGTCATGGCCGCTGTGCTAACCTTTAAACTTTGTCCCGGGTTGTGAAAAGCCTTTGGGACGTTGTGTTTCCATTCAGGGAAGTGCCCGGAAGGAAGTCAGGCTGGCGTAGCTCAGCTGGTAGAGCATCTGATTTGTAATCAGAGGGTCGGGGGTTCAAATCCCTTCGCCAGCTCCAGTTTTGATCGCCAGCAGGCGGGACGCGGCGCAGGTCTGCAAACGGCAACACTCCACTCGAGGAAAATTTCCGGAACGTGGTTTGTCTTTTGATTTGGGCTGCTTGATTTAATTGCGGAGCTATGCCTGTAAATATAAGAAAGAGTGAGCTGAAGGCACACTCGGTAGTCTAAATTTCAGGCCGCAAGGTGCGGCCCCGCGCACAGGTGGCCGAGTGGTTAATGGCAGCAGACTGTAAATCTGCCGCTCTTTGGAGCTACGGAGGTTCGAATCCTCCCCTGTGCACCAGGATTTTTGAGGTTGTGTGAGTAAGCTGGGAATTGCGCTGACGATTTACGTTGCAGTGGCAGTCCTTGCCTGGTTTACGTTGAGCGATCAGCGAATTCGGTTGGTTACTCTTGTAATTCTGGCACTGTTCGCGGTCCGCACAGTGACCCATGAGTTTCGTAAGCGCATCGAGGCTGGGGACAAATAGTTTTGCTGATGTAGCTCAGTTGGTAGAGCACTCCCTTGGTAAGGGAGAGGTCACCGGTTCAATCCCGGTCATCAGCTCCAGAGATTGAGCATGGTCGTGCCTGGAAGTGCGGTGATTTGGATTGCCGTGGCGGTTTGCACTCTATATGGCATTATGGCATTTTGCAGTTCGTCGCGTTCGGGCAGCTTACCGGAGAACGGCATGCGACAGGGTTGAAGTATTTTGTCGTACTGGTTTTTGCAGTCCTGTTTTTGATTGATTGGTTTTTTCGCGCAACGGGATGGGCAATGCTTGAAGCCTTTGTCGTAATTGTTGGAATGCCTCTCGCCATTGTTCATCTGACGTTTCTGTTGATTCAGGAATGGCGTCAGGGTTGAAGAGTTTGGGCAGGCGGGAATACTGAGAGCTGACAGCTGAGATCTGACAGCTGGTTTTAGGGCGGGAGTAACTCAGTGGTAGAGTCACAGCCTTCCAAGCTGTTGGTCGCGGGTTCGATTCCCGTCTCCCGCTCCAGGAAATTAGGAAGTATAAAGCAGCGATGGCATATACGCAGGCAGGTATTGCAGTTGAAAACCAGCAGGTCTTCGGCGAGCTGAAGACGGCGGTAGACGCGGTTTTTGCTCCCCAGGCGGTCACTAAGTTTTTGCGCAGCATGGAGCGAGGCAGCCTTCGTATCCGCGACTTTGCCGGGGTGCTGCACAAGGGGCTTTTGCCTCAGGCCAACGCGGAGCAGCTTTTTGTTTCACTGGGCACGGCCGACCAGGCGCAGTTGCGTGAGCATTATTTGACCAGGCTGGAGCAGGTTGATACTGCTGTCCGCATCAAGTTTAAGAAGTTGTATTCGTATTACTAGGTTTTTGCCGCGGATTTACGCGGATTTGAAAGGCGGGTTGAGACCCGCGAGATTTTAAAGAGCTAAAAGCTAAGAGCCAAAGGCTAAGAGCTAAACAGCCAGGGAGCTAAGAGAAGGAAAATGGCCAAAGAAAAATTTGACCGCAGCAAGCCGCACGTGAATGTAGGGACGATCGGGCATATCGATCACGGGAAGACGACCCTGACGGCGGCGATCACCAAGGTGTTGTCGAAGCACAACCCCAAGATCCAGTTTCGCTCGTTCGATTCGATTGACAACGCGCCGGAAGAGCGCGAGCGCGGCATTACGATTGCGACGGCGCACGTGGAGTATGAGACCGCCAACCGGCACTACGCGCACGTGGATTGCCCGGGGCACGCCGACTACATCAAGAACATGATCACGGGAGCGGCGCAGATGGATGGGGCCATCCTGGTGGTGGCGGCGACCGACGGTCCGATGCCGCAGACCAAGGAGCACGTGCTGCT